>Ga0114972_10000076_pt1 | contig 63715 bp, 47 predicted proteins | sample M_140807_EF_Meta_FD_87354 | JGI IMG/M metagenome (GOLD analysis project Ga0114972, IMG submission 87354) | Freshwater microbial communities from Lake Montjoie, Canada to study carbon cycling - M_140807_EF_MetaG | ecosystem: Environmental > Aquatic > Freshwater > Lake | place: Lake Montjoie... | reverse complement strand
GGCTGCCGCGACCGGATCGTGCGGCTTGTCGACCTCGACGACGACGGCCAGATCGACCGCTACGACACGGTCAACGACGATCATCAGGTGACCGAGCATTTCCATGAGTTTGCGATGGGCCTCGAAACCGACGCCGCCGGCAATCTCTATTACGCCAAGTCCGCCCGCCACGCTCTTCCCGCCGTCGTGCCGCACCATGGCACGCTCCTCAAAGTCTCGCCCGACGGGGCGACGACGGAGATCGTGGCCCGCGGGTTCCGGGCGGCCAATGGGGTGGGTGTCGAGCCCGACGGCACGTTCTGGGTGACCGATCAGGAGGGGCACTGGAATCCGAAGAACCGGATCAACCATGTCCGCCCCGGAGGCTTCTACGGCAACATGTTCGGCTATCACGACATCACCGACGCCCGCGACGAGGCGATGGAGCCGCCGGCGATCTGGATCACGAATGCCTTCGACCGTTCGCCGGCCGAATTGCTCCGGGTGCCGGCCAGCACCTGGTCGCCGCTCTCCGGCCATCTCCTCGAGCTCTCTTACGGCGAGGGGCGGGTGCATCTGGTGCTCACCGAGCCGGTGGACGACCCGCGCGATCCCGCAAAGCGTGTGCTGCAAGGCGGCATGCTCGCCCTACCGATCCCCGATCTGCCGACCGGCGTGATGCGTGGCCGGTTCAATCCCGGCGACGGCCAGCTCTACGCCTGCGGCCTGTTTGCCTGGGCCGGCAACCGCACCGAGCCTGGCGGCCTCTTCCGTCTCCGTCGCACCGAAAAACCGCTCGTCGTCCCGACGCAGTTCCACGCGGAGCCGGGCAAGCTCGTCCTCACCTTCCCCCAAAAGCTCAGCCGCGAAACCGCGACCGACTCCGGCAATTTCCAGGTGAAAACCTGGACGATCCGCCGGTCGGCCGACTACGGCTCGCCGCACCTCGACGAGCGTGACCGGAAAGTCACCGCCGCCACCCTCTCCGCCGACGGCACGACGCTCACGCTCGCCGTCGAGGGATTCGAGTCGACCCGCTGCTACAGCCTTAGCTGGGATATCGACGCCGAAGATGGCTCCGAGGTGAAAGGCACGATCAACGGGACGGTGCAGTGAGGGGGGACGGCGGTCCCTGTAGAAATGGTTCAGCGAACTACAACCAGATAGAGTTCAGCTTTTAGAGGCCCAGGGACATCAAAAGCGGCCTGATTCATGTCCCGGGCCAACTACCCACGGGACTCGACTTCACCAACCTCGTCTGCAGAGGAGGTTATCTGCAGCACCCGCCGAGCGGGCCGGATCCGGCGCAACGCGAAATTAGGGCGTCTCCCCGCCCAGGAATGCCATTCGTTTGCACGTGGACGCAGCAACTACCTTAAGAGTTCCTTGCGATGACGCAGGGCCTCACAGTTGTTCCGCCGGACCCTAACGTCGCGGCTACACGTTCGAGACATTAGTTCGCGACTCGGCGTACGAAGAACGTCCCGCCTTGACCACGTTTCGGATTCCCCCAAAAGCCGTCAATGACAGAGGCGTCATCATTTAGCCTGCCGTTCCAAAAAGCCGGAACGTCGGCAGAACCAGCCAGGACCTTGTCGAGTCGCAGATTAATGGCTCCCGCGGTGGCAGTACCCGCAAATTGGACGACCGTCCTCGTCTGATTGATGGTCCAGGTGATCTCTCCTTCGACTTTACTCTCGCCGTCGAGGCGCCTAACACTGATACTTGTAGGATAGTCCCTTCCGTCACCACTAAATCTCAAATTCCCCGACCAGTTTGTGGTTCGCGGCAACTGGACCGTTTGGTCCTCAACTTCGGATCGCGTTGGAAGTTGTTCTTTCACGGGCACTACCGCGGCGGGCGCCGGATCGACCTCGAAAACGGCCGGTTGAGGCTCCGCCGTCTCGGACGCGGCGACGACCGGCGGCTGCTCTACCACTAGCGACTTTTGATCGGCGACGGTCGGCAGGGGCTCTAGAGTTTGATTGAAAGCCACCACCGATCCTTTGTCCGTCGGATGCTCTACGGATCGACCGGAAAACAAACCCGAATTGTGCTCTAACCACAGAAGAATAATTCCACACACAATCGGAAGAAACAAGGCAGTCACCCAAGGAATCGCGCTGCTTCCAATTTTGAAGTTCACACTCCAGTTCGGCGGCCGCGGTGGTAGTCCAATCATCGTCTCGGTCTCCATCTGGCTGCCTCCTAGCCCACTACTATAATGTGGACGAGGCAGGGGTCTCACCTATCATTGGCACAGAGGGGACTTCGGATTCCTGCACCGTCGGCTTCCCGAATCCATCGCGGCAGTGGTTTCAAGACGATCTTTTCATCTGCCGCTTACTTCTATCGCAAAGGTGATGGCAGTGTGGCCCGCTGAGGCCTGTACCTCCGAAGGTGGCAGTCAACACCAGAGCCTGGAGTTCACGGCACAACCTTAAAACCGGTCCCCAAAAGGTTGTTGGCCGCCGGACCGTACTGGGCGTTAGGTTCATTGACTGGCTTCCACTTTGCCGTCGTAAATTTTTGCTTTTTCGGAATCGGAAAGCGTGGGTCGTGGATCTCCGCCAGCACGCTTGCGTACCCGTTTTTGTTCGTTGTTGCCTCGCCGACAGAGACCGGATCGTCGTTCCCGTAATAGACATTAAACTTGATCTTCTGGTTAGGAATTCCCTTTTTCCCGTCCCAAAGGGTGATCTCGAGTTTGATTTTTCCCCCATTTTTTACTTCGGCTTTTGGGTCGCGCGCAAGAGGGGAGGCATTTTTGAACGCCGTACGAACCTGTCCGGCCTCGGCAGGCGTACTTCCCACCACCGTCAGGGCCGCACCGATAGCGAGGCTTGCAGCCGTCGGACGGGCTGCATCGGCAAGCCATCTTCGGCGAGGGATTGCATGAGGTTTCTTCTTCATGGCTGGGGCGCTTTCTCGATGAGGGAGGGCGATTACTTTGCGCGGTGCCGCGGCGAACGGTGCTAGGCGGCAAGGCATCCACTGGATCTCGCGTCGTTTGCGGCCAACTTTCGCCAAAAGTTTTTTTGATGCGCGCAACCCACTACTGCAAAGAGACTTGCGACAAGGCGATCGATGACCCGACGGGGGATCGCGAGCCAGGCGTGCCCGCCTCGGGGCCCTGAGCCGCCGGAGCTATCGGTTGAGGGACGCGCCGGAAGCAGGCCGCGGCCCGCGGGATCGGAGCCTGGATATGGCCGCCCGAGCAGCGGAAATCAGGCCCATGAGCGGCTCATTGTCCGGCCGGCAGGCGGCCGGCGGGGGCCGTGGGCCGGGCTACTCCCCGGGGGCCGGAATGCGCCCGGGGGCCCGGCAGGGCATCAGTCGAGCGTCGAGGTGCTACCGTCGGACGGGTTGAGGAGGTTGCGAAGCACCACCGCGTCGATCGGGAGGATCAGGCCGCGGGATGAGCCGTCGGCGAGCGAGACGTTGACGAGGCGATGGTGGGCCGAGCCAATGTTCAGGTCGTCGGCCAGCGGGCCCCATGTCCAGGGAGTCGCCGAGGAGGAGGGGATCTCCGCCGTCAGGAGCGTGTGGGCGAGGCCGTCGGCGACCGCGGACGGACGGAGGCCGGGCAGAAGATGGTTGAAGGCGTGGTTGGAGATCCCGCGATGTTCACCCGGCACGGGGGGCCCACTGGGGCAGAGGAACGTCGACACGCTCGCGGTGGCTGCGGGCATGAGATCCCAGGCGGTGTCGTGGTCGGCAGCGGAACCCGGCGGCAGCAGGGCCGGATCGATCAAGCGAATCGTCTCGACAGTCCAGGGAACCGGTTGGTTGCCGGGCATCTTGCCGGTGCGGGCCACGATGGAGTGCAGGGCCAGCCCAAGCTGGCGGGAATTGTTGCGGCAGGCCATGACCCGGGCGATCTCCCGTGCGGCCGATACTGCCGGCAGAAGCAAGCCGATCAGGACGCCGATAATCGCGATGGACACCAGCACTTCGACCAGCGTGAACGCAGGGCGGTGGGGCGGGCAACGCATCGGTCGAGCTCCTCAGGACAGATCGCGGGTCAGGAAATCATACGGAAGACAACGCGCCAAGCAGCGGGACGGGCGGCCTTGGAAACCCGCCCGTCCTCGGGCTGCAGGATTCCGTCGGTCAACGCGTGCCAATTGGCAGCCGTCGCGTGACCGTCTTGATGTATTGAGTCACGGTGACGGTGTAGTTATCGAAGTAGAGCGATCTTATTGGGGGGAAGACGTAAGGGAGTATGACTTGGCCCGAGAAGATGGCTTGCCGTGTGCCAGGTGATGGGGCGTAAGAGACCGTCACGAACGCCTGTCCGACTCCGCGAACCTGCGTGACCACGGTCTCGCCATTCGAAGCACGATCCGTGCGGCCTTGCACTGGAATTGCCACGCCGTCGACCACGATTTTCTCTCCGGTTGGGGCGACGACAAACCTGCCGCCGGTGGCCGTCGCGGTGATCTCAAACAGACCCGTGGTCTGCTTCACGAAGAAGCGAATCTCCTGCGCTTCAGCCGAGCCCGCGCCGAGCAAGTTCGCCAGAACGACGACGCCGAGACCGAACAACCGCCGGGAGATCACTGGAAGAAACATAAGAAGAGTCCTTCGACAGAAGAGAGCAGGAGCGGTCTGGCAACCGTTGCCGGACCCAAAGGCGATCGCGAACCGTCGTGCTACGGCGAATCGGGCGATGGCCGTCACCCCGGGCAGCGGGACGGGCGGCCTTGAAAGGCCGCCCGTCCTCGGGCTGCACGGGTCAGTCGGTCAACGCGTGCCAATCGGCAGCCGTCGCGAGACGGTCTTGGCGCCCTGCGTCGCGGAAACGACGAGGTTGTCGAGATTTGAACTCAGCGACACGTTCTGCGGGACGACCAGCGGCAGCGGGACGGTGCCGGCGAAGATGGTCTTCTTCGCGCCAGCTTCCGTGGTGTACACGACCGAGACAGTAGCCGAGCCACTGCCGGTAATCTGCGTTACCACCGTCTCGCCCCGCTGAGCACGATCCGTGCGGCCACGCACAGGAAGCACACCGAGGCCGGGAACATTGATGTTTTCGGTGACAGATTTATAGACGACGAACACCCCGCCGGTCGCGGCACCGGTGATCTCGAACAGCCCCGTGCTTTGCTTGACAAAGTAGCGAATATCTTGGGCTTCGGCCGAACCCGCGCCGAGCATGCCCGCCAGAACCATGAGACCGAGTCCGAGCACCCGCCGGGACATCACTTGAAGAAACATAGAGGGAATCCTTTGACAGAAAAGAACGAACGCTGTCGGGCAACCATTGCCAGACCCAAGGCGATCGCCGGCCACCGTGCCGACGCGATCGCCATCACCGAGAAATCTCTCCAGGAGAGATCGCGTCGTTCCTCCGCCGATTTCGCCACGGTTTTTTTGGCGCGGCGGAAGTCAAGGCTGCGACATGACTTGCAGCCGCTATACTTTTGGGCACGTTCGGGGGGGCTTCCCACCCCGGCCCGGCCGCTTATCGACTGACGTCCCTGGCGCGAGGCTCATCCCATGCCCGGCTCCACTGGTCCTCACAACGCGTCGGATCGCGACGATACGGACGATTTAGGGCGGCCGCAGCCCGCCCTCGGGACTGTCGTCAGCAGCGACGTCGGCGACATCACACTCAAGCGCCTGATCGGGCAGGGAGGATCGAGCGATGTCTATGAAGGCCATCGGGCCACACCCCCTACCACCTTCGCCGTCAAGGTGTTGAAGCCTCATGTCGATGCCCCCGAGCTCAAACGCCGCTTCGAGTATGAGGCCGACCTGCTCGGCAGGCTCAATCATGACGCGATCGTCAGGATTCACGGCACCGGTAAGTGCGTCGTCAACGGCACGCCCACCCCGGCCATCATCCTGGAGTATGTCAAGGAGGCGAAGCCGATCACGAAATACGCGGGTGACCTCGGCCTCCCCACACGGAGACGGCTGGAGATCTTCCTCGAGGTCTGTGAGGCGATCGGCCATGCGCATGAGAGCTGCGTCCTTCACCGCGACCTCAAGCCGGGAAACATCCTCGTCGACTCTGAAAGCCGCCCGAAGGTGATCGATTTCAACGCCGGTCGCGAGAAGCACGCCGCGACCGTGTCCGGCTCGTCTCACACCGACGCCGGTCTCGTTCCCGGCACCCCCGCTTACATGAGCCCGGAGCAGTTCGACAACGCTTCCTCCGCCATCGATGTCCGCGCCGATGTCTACTCCCTCGGCGTCGTTCTCCAGGAGTTGCTCACCGGCCGCACCCCTCACGCGGTCGCCAACCTGTCGCGTTACGAAGTCTCCAAGCTCGTCCGCACTGAGCCCCCGGAGCCGCTGCCACGTGGGGATCGCGACATCGACCGGCAGGTTCGAGCGATCGTCGCCAAGTGCCTCCAGAAGGAACGGTGCTGGCGCTACTCGAGCGCCAGCGAACTCGCCAAGGACCTCCGCCGCCACCTCGCCGGCGATCCGATCGCTCCCAACTCGAGCCGGCTCGCCGAATCCGTCGACTATTTCGCAAGGAAGCATGCCGCCGCCACGGCCGTCGGCGTCGTCAGCCTCCTCTCGCTCCTCGCCGCCACGATCGGCATCACGGTGTTCTTCCTGCAATCGGAGGCGGCACGCCAAGCTGAATCGATCCTCAAGGACCGTTTCCAACGGCAGCTCTACGTCTCCAAAGTCCATCACCTCGCGGGCGCCGCCGAATTGCCCCATGTGGCGCTCTCGAGAGAGCTCTTTGACGAGACCGCCAAGCTCGTCGCTCCTCCCCGTCAGGAAGACGAGCCTTCGGGCGCTCCGGATCTCGACCTACCGATCGAGCTGCGCTGCCTCCGGCCGGCTATCGAGCAGCCGATCGCCACGCTCACGGGCGTGTCTCCCGCCGGCCGCTTCGCGCCGATCCGGACTGTCGCTGTCAGCCCCGATGGGACGCGGTGCGTGACCGGCGACGACGATGCTGTCGCCCGGCTCTGGTCCGATGCCGGGGAGCTGATCGCGACGCTCCTCCACGGCCACCGCGTTACGCGGGTGCGCTTCCACCCCGGCGGCGACCGCTTCGCCACGGCCAGCCGCGACGGCTTCGTGCGGCTGTGGGAGGCCGGCAGCGGCGCTCCCCTCGGGGAACTCCCGTGCGGGACGATCGTGGGTGACATCGCCTACGACGCCTCGGGGGAGCGGCTGGCCGCCGGCTGCTCCGACGGCTCCGTGCGAATCTTCACTTTCGGAGCCCCACAGCCGCTCGTGATTCGCTCGCATGACAAACGGATCACCGCGGTGGCGCTCTCGCCAGACGGTCGGATGGTCGCCACGACCTCCGCGGACGGAACCGCTGCCCTCTGCGACAGCCGCGACGGCACCCGGTTCGAGACCTTTTTCACCGGCAGCGAGCCGGCGGAATGCATCGCCTTCAGCCCCGATGGGAAGCTCCTGGCCTGCGGGGCGACGGGCCATGCGATTCGCCTCTGGAACACCGTCACGCGGACCTCGACCCTGATCAAGGGGCACTTTGGCCACATCACCCGCTTCTGCTTCAGCCCCGATGGCCGCTGGCTGGCGACGGCCTCCCATGATGACAACGTGATTGTCTGGGACACCACCGATGGCCGCCGCGTCGCCACCATGGGAGGGCACGACGCCAACGTCACCGATCTCGCCTTCAGCCCCGACGGCAAGGAACTGGCGACCGCCTCCTCCGATCGGACGATCCGGCGCTGGTGGGCCGAGACGGGCGAACTGTCGCGAACGCTCAAAGGCCACCTCAACCGGATCGAATCGATCGCCTGGGCCGCCGACGGCCGCACGATCCTCTCCGGCGCGCGGGACGGCAGGGCCCTCGTGTGGGATGGTGGCCCCGCCGACGGGCCGGCGGTGATGCGCGGCCATGCCGGGGAAGTCGACGGCCTCGCCTTCCTCCCCGACAGCCCGCGGATGATGAGCTGGTCGCGCGACGGGTCGGCCTGGCTGTGGGATGCCGACACGACCATGGTGCTTCACCGCTTCGGCCCCCGACGAAAGCCGATCCGCTCGGCTGACGTGAGCCCGGACGGCAGGCTCGTGGCCGTCGGCGGCGACGACAACCTCGTGATCCTCCATGACACGAGCGACGGCAGCCCCCGGCACACCCTCCGCGGCCACGCGCGACCGGTCGTGTCGCTCGACTTCAGCGTCGACGGGAAGCTCGTCGCCAGCGGATCGACCGACGGCGACGGCCGTCTCTGGGACACCGCCACCGGCGCTCTGCGAAAAACCCTCCCCGGACACGCCTCCGGCGTCGTCGCCATCCGCTTCTCCCCCGAGGGCCAGCACGTGGCGACGCTCGAGAAGAGCGGCACGGCCCGGCTGTGGGAGGTCGAAGGCGAGGCCGATCCGATTCTGCTCGATAGCGCCACGGAGCCTGTTCGGTCGATCGCCTTCAGCCCCGACGGGGCCCTTCTTGCCCTCGGCTGCGAAGAGGGGAGCACCTGCCTCGTTCACTCCCGCAGCGGCGCCCCCGCCGGCACGCTCCAAGCCGGCAGCAACACCGTCTTGCAACTCGCCTTCGACCCGACGTCAAAGCGGCTGGTGACCGCGACGCCAACCGGCGTGTGCCACCTTTGGCATGTCTCCGACAGAGCCCTTCTTTGCCGGCTCGCAGAACATCTCTCCGCCGTGCAAACGATCCGCTTTAGCCCGGATGGCACGCGGATCGCCACCGGCGCTTCTGATCGGACCGTGCGGCTGTGGGAGGCCGACACCGGCACCCCGCTGCTCACCCTCCGCGGGCATCGCGAAGCCGTTCTCGGCCTCGCATTCTCGACCGACGGCCGGGATCTCGCCTCCACGTCCGCCGACGGCACCGTTCGCCTCTGGACCAGGACCGACGCCGAGATCCACGCTCAGCGGCGACTGGCGGCGACCGGGGAGCGCACCGACGATACCTTCGCCGATCTTCCCGCTTCTCCGCTCACCGCCCAGTGAAAGGCGAGCAGCCGAGTGCCGTTCCCCGCCAGCCTGGGGCGGATCAGCCAAGCTTGGCGGCCGCCTCGTTGAGCAGCGTGGCCACGATCAGCCCAGACTTGGGCCGACTGATCGGATCAGCCTGGTGGAGCGCTGCCACGACCGCCGCGAGGGGGGCGGGGATCGCCTTGGACTTCGACGCCGCTCCGTCGCTCACCCGGCGAAGCGCCCCCTCGCATGTCGCGGCGGCAAACGGAGAATGCCCCGTCAACATCGCGACCAAAAGGCTCCCGAGAGCAAACAGATCGGGGCGATGATCGCACCGGTCAAGCCGTTTACCGACGGCCTGCTCCGGGGCGAGGAAGTCGGGCCAGGGGCCCGGCAGCAGGGCCAGCGGATCGGTCTCCGCGTCGACCGCCTGAGCGAGGCCGACGTCGATAAGCACCGCTCGATCGGGCTCGCGGCCGGCCGTCACAAAGACCGTCGCCGGCGAAAGCTGACGGTGGACCAGCCCCTGCTCGTGGACCACTGCGAGCGCTCCCGCCAGCTGCGCGCCCAGCCGCAGCGCCGTCGCAACGGAAAACCGGTCGCCCCGGGCGAGCCGATCGGCGAGCGACTCGCCTGCAAGCTGCTTGGTGACCAGATAGGGCACCGGCCGCTCCTCCAATCTTCGAATCGAGAGCAGGGACGGATGCCGCATCATGCCGAGCTTCCGCGCCGCCCCGAGGAACCGCTTCCGCCCACTCGGCTCCCGGGCTAACTCGGCCGCCAGCGCCCGGACGAGCACCGGGCGATCGGTGAGACCATCGATTCCCTCAAACACCGGCCCGAAGGGCGTGTCGGGGAGACGACGCACGACGCGCACCGATCCCAGGCTCCCGAGATCGCCCGCCACGAGAGGTGATGCGAGAAACGCTGGGCCAGTCATGCGACTGTCGCTCTCGAGCTCCGCGTTAGCGCCTGCCGTTCGTCCCAAGCCCCGGCGGGCCATCTGCTCGGGCGCCGGCTCCTGGAGAAAGTTACCGGCTCTGTCGTGGTCGTCGAGCATGCGCTCAACCCGGGCCCGGAGTTCGGAGTTCCAGCGACAGTGGCGATCGAGGAAGCGGCGGCGGGCGAGGCCAGCGGAAAGCTCGACGGCCTCCTCGAACAATTCCTGCTCCCCCTTGACTCGTCCTCCGTCGGCGCAGCCGGAACGGTCGCGAAACAGCCACACTCGGGCAGAGGCCCACTTCCGGTCGACCTGCCGCGACGGGAGCCCGATCACCCGGGAAACCTCCGCGCCGGTCATCCCACCGAAAAACTTCAGCTCCACGATCTGGGCCGCCTCGGGATCGACCGCTTTGTATCGATTGAGGGCCTCGTCGAGGGCGATGAGATCCTCCCGCGGCTCCGGCTCCGCGACCTCATCGATCGGCAGATCGACCCGGGCCAGATGCCCGCCGTGCTTCAGCCGGCCCTTCCGCCGCACTGCATCCACGAGGACCCGCCGCATCATCACCGCCATCGCGGCAAGCCACTGTTCGGGCGTTCGTGGCGGCTTCCGTTGGCGGAAGATACGGATGATGCCTTCGTGCACCAGCGCCGTCGGCTGGAGCGTGTGCCCGTCCCGCTCGAGCGACATCAAGAAGCGGGCTTTCCGCCGGAGCCGGTCGTACAGAAGCGGATCTCTAACCAGGACGGCGGCGGCCTGCTTACGCCGTTCGCCGTCGGACCGAGGCAAGCGACTGCGGACACGCCTGCGAGCACCGCTGGTGGCGCGCCGATCAGGGCTCGCCTCCGCCAGCAAAGACCCACCGCCCTCGGCATTGTCGCGACTCATGTCGGCTCCCTTGGCGAGCAGGGCCTCCCTCAGGATGGGGTGGCTCCACCGGGGAAAGCCTATGCCGACGCAGCGGCGCCGGGCAAGCGGCAGCCCCCCTGGCAACGGCTACTAAAAGTGTTTTCCGTGACCGGCCCGGCTGGAGGGCGGCCCGCGAAAAACCCCACAGGACACTCCCTACGGCACGACGATTTTCCCGTGCATCGGGGCGGAGGGTGTTGCCCGCAACGTTACGGCTCCGTCACCCCCCGGCCGTGGCCCGGGCGTCGGCGAGGAAGGTGTCGACGTCGGCGTCGGTCGTCGCCCACGAACACATGAACCGGCAGCCGCCGGCGCCGATGAAGTCGTAGAACTTCCAGCCCTTCCCCCGCAGGGCGGCCGCGTACGCCGGGGTGAGCTTCGCAAACACCGCGTTGGCTTCGCGCTTCCCGAGAATCTCCACGCCGGGAATCGATGCCAGCCCCGCTTCGAGCCGGGCGGCCGCGGCATTGGCCCGGGCGGCGTTGGCGAGCCAAGCACCCTTCTCGAGGAGCCCCACCCACGGCGCGGCGAGATAACGCATCTTCGAGGCGAGCTGTCCCGCCTGCTTGCAGCGCCAGGCAAACTCGTCGGCGAGCTCGCGGTTGAAGAACACGATCGCCTCCCCCAACCCCATTCCGTTCTTCGTGCCACCGAAGCAGAGGACGTCGACCCCGACCTCCCAGGTGACCGATCGCGGCGGCACCCCCAGAGCGGCAATCGCGTTGGCAAAGCGGGCCCCGTCCATGTGGAGGCGCAGCCCGTGCCGCGAACAGGCGTCACGGACGGCGGCCAGTTCCCCGACGGTGTAGACGGTGGACAGCTCCGTCGCCTGCGTCACGCTCACGACGCGCGGCTTGGGAAAGTGAATGTCGCGACGGCGCTCGACGGCCCGGTGGATCGCGTCGGGCCCGAGCTTGCCCCGCTCCCCTTGGAGGAGCAGGAGCTTCGTGCCGTTGGAGAAAAACTCCGGCGCGCCGCACTCGTCGGTCTCGACGTGCGACACCTCGTGGCAGAGGATCGAGTGATACGACTGGCACATCGCGGCAAGAGCCAGCGAATTGGCGGCGGTGCCGTTGAAGCTGAAGAAAATCTCGGCGTCGTGCTCGAAGACTTCGCGGATCAGCTCGCAGGCCCGCGCCGTCCACTTGTCGTCGCCATAGCTCGGCACCGTGCCGGCATTCGCCTGCTCGAGGCTGGCCCACGCCTCGGGGCAGTAGCCGGCGGTGTTGTCACTGGCGAATTGGCACCCGGGCGCGACCGCTGTTGGCATCGATTCAGCCCAGCTCGTCGGCCAGGACTTCCCAAGAGAAGAAGATACGGGTGTTGGCATCGATTCAGCCCAGCACGTCGGCCAGGACTTCGTCCGCGACATAGATCGGCAGATTCGGGTCGCAAGTCACGGCGATCGCGATCGCGTCGGACGGGCGCGAGTCGATCTCGATCACCTCGCCCCCCTTGAGTACCCGGATGACGGCGTAGTAGGTGTGATCCTTGAGCTCGGAGATGACCACATCCTGGAGCTCGCCGCCGAGGCTGTCCACCACGGCGACGATCAAGTCGTGCGTCAGCGGCCGCGGCGAGGAATGGTGTTTGACGCGGCGATCGATGCTCGTCGCCTCGAACAGCCCTACAAGAATCGGGAAGGTGCGATCCCCCTCGACCTCCTTGAGATACACCACCTGCTGATCGTTGATCTCGCTGATGATGATCCGGGAGAGTTCCATCTGGACGCTCATGACGATCCTCCGACTCGACTCACCGGGCCGGCGCTCACGACCGGTGACATCCACCGTCGGCGCCTCGCCATCCGTCCTCCTCCGCAGCAGCCATATTCTAACCCAAGCCGATCGCCAGGGCACACACCTGGGCCAGCGGGACCGGGGAGGCCGAGGGGGCACCGGTCACCCCGGCTTCCGGGCCGCCAGCTCCGCCAGCGTCGTCATCCCCTTGACGAGCCGGTCCTCCATCTCTGCCAATTGCTCCCGCTCCTTCTCGACAACGTTCACCGGCGCCCGGGCGGCAAACTTCTCGTCGCCGAGCTTCGCCCGCTTGGCGGCGATCATGGCGACGAGTTTTTCGTTGTCTTTCTCGAGCCGGGCGATCTCCGCTCCGACGTCGATGAGGTCGGCGAGATCGACAAACAGATCACACCCGGCGGCCGCCGCGGTGGCCGCCCCGGGGGCCCCGGCGGCATTGGGGCCGATGATTCCCAGGCTCGCCCCGGCCATCGATTCGATCGACCCGCGCATCGGGGCGAGGAGCTCGGCGGTGGCAAGAGCGGATCGGATCTGCACCGTGAGCTTCGTCTTCGGGGGCACGTTCTGCCGCGAACGGATCTCCCGGATCGCCCCGACGACGGCGAGGAACGTGCCGAATTGCTCCTCGGTGCGCCGGTCGACCCAGGCCGGCGGCGGCTCGGGCCACCGGGCCACCATGATCGAGTCGGCCGGTGCCTCGCCACGATCCCACGGGAGGCGTCGGTTCGGCGTTACGCCCCGGAGATGCTGCCAGATCTCCTCGGTGAGAAACGGCATGATCGGATGGAGGAGGCGGAGGATCGTGTCGAGCGCCAAGAGCAGCATCGCCCGGGCCTGGTCGCGCGTGGCCGGATCAGCCAACCTCGACTTGCAGAGCTCGAGATAGGCGCTGCAAAACTCGTCCCACGTGAAGGCATAGAGGGCCCGCGCGGCGTCGGCGAAGCGGTAGTCGTCGGTGCAGCGATTCACTTCGGCAGTCACACTCGCCAGCCGGCTGGCGAGCCAGCGATCCTCGAGGGCCTCGAATCCATACCCCGCTCCAGCGAGATCCGCGGCCTGGAAATCCTCGAGATTCATCAGCACGAATCGGGTGGCATTCCAGAGCTTGTTGGAGAAGTTGCGCCCCGCCTCGAAGCGCTCCGAGAGCGCCGGGCCGCGGGGGAGGGCGAGATCGGCCTCGGTCTGGGCCCACTGCGTCTTGAAGGGCTTTTTACATTTCGGGCATTCGATCCGCGGCTGGATCCGGTTTTGCACCGTCTGCTCGATCCGCGCCTCGCACGCCGGGCACTGAAACTCCACCGGCATCCGCACGTCCTGCGTCTCGGTGGCGAGCGTCGTCATCCCGAAGCGGAGGGCATCGGCGCCGAGGGCCTCGATGACGTCGAGCGGATCGACGCCGTTTCCCTTGCTCTTGCTCATCGTCTCGCCGTAGCGATCGAGGATCTTGGGGTGGATGTAGACCTCGCGGAAGGGGAGGACGCCAGTGTCAAACACCCCCATGATCACCATCCGCGCCACCCACAGCGTGATGATGTCGCGGCTGGTGAGCAGCGCCGAGCCGGGATAGAAGGTCGCCAGTTCTGGCGTCTGCTCAGGCCAGCCGAGCGTCGAATGGGGCCACAGCGCCGAGGAGAACCAGGTATCGAGGACGTCGGGATCCTGGACGAGCGGCTGGCCGTCGATCGTATCGACTCCGAGCGTCTCGTCGGAGGTGCAGACAAACCAGCCGCCGCGGCCGTCGCCGTCGAGGGCCGTGCCATCGGGCTGCCAGGCGACGCTCGTGCGCCCGGCAAACGCGGCGGCAAGCGCCGCTTCGCGCACGCCGCTGATGTGCCAGATCGGGATCCGGTGGCCCCACCACAGCTGCCGGCTCACCGGCCAATCGCGCTTCTCCGAGAGCCAGTCGAGATAGCTCTTGGCGTAGCGCTCAGGGACGATCTTCAGCTTTCCGCTGCGAACGGCCTCGAGGGCCGGCTCGGCAAGCTCGTCCATGCGGATGAACCACTGATCGGCAAGGTAGGGCTCGATCGGTGTCTTCGAGCGGTCGGAATGAGCCAGCTCGATGAGCCGATCCTCGACCAACTCGAGCTGCCCTGCCGCCTCGAGATCGGCCACGACCTTCGTGCGGGCCTTGGGGATCGTCAGCCCCGCATAGGGGCCCGCCTCGGCATTCAGGCGGCCTTCGGGGAGGAGAATGTTGATCATCGGCAGATGGCGACGCTTGCCGACTTCGTAGTCGTTGACGTCGTGGGCCGGGGTGATCTTCACACAGCCCGATCCCAGCTCCGGCTTGGCCCATTCATCGGCCACCAGCGGCACCTCGCGGCCGAGCAGCGGCAGCCGGACGCGGCGGCCGTCCCGGGCCATCGCCGAGAGCTTCACAAGTCCCGGCAGGAGCTCGACGCGGCGGGCGGCCAGGGCCTCGAGGTCGCGATCGATGCCAGGCTGGTCCTTCGCGGCCGCGTCGGCCCGCTTCGCCCGCAGCCCCTTCTCGGCCGCGTCGAGGGCGGCGGCCGGGTCGGGATGGACGGCGACGGCGGTGTCGCCGAGGAGGGTCTCGGGGCGCGTCGTGGCGACGGTCACGCTTGCAGGCTCGCCCGGCAAGGGATCAACGACGTCGTAGCGGATGTGCCAGAAGTGCCCCTTCACCTCCTCGTGGAAGACCTCGTCGTCGCTGACGGCGGTCTGGAGGAAGGTGTCCCAGTTCACCAGCCGCTTGCCGCGGCGCACGAGCTTCTCGCGAAAGAGCTTGAGAAACGCCGTCCGCACGGCGAGGGCACACTGGTCGTCGAGCGTGAACCGGACGCGATCCCAGTCGCAGCTGCCCCCCATGTCGCGGAGCTGCCCGAGGATCCGCTTCTCGTACTGCTCTTTCCAGGCCCAGATCCGCTCGACGAGCTTCGCCCGGCCGAGATCGTGGCGGGAGAGCTTCTCTTCTTCCAGCAGCCGGCGCTCGACAACGGCCTGCGTGGCGATCCCGGCGTGATCGGTGCCGGGCATCCAGAGGGTCAAAAAGCCCTGCATCCGCCGCGTCCGGACGAGCATGTCCTGGAGCGTGTTGTTGAGGGCGTGGCCGAGGTGGAGGGCGCCGGTGACGTTCGGCGGGGGGATGACGATCGAAAACACGGGGCGACGATCCTCCGGCCCGGCCGGCTCGGCGTGCCACAGGCGGGCGGAATCCCACAGGGTCCGGCAGCGGGCCTGGGCGGAGGCGTGGTCGTAGTGCTTGGGGAGTTCGTGCATCGGGGCGCTTCTGCTCGCGGACGGTCGGTGGGATCGATTCCAGGGATCGTGAGGGAAAAAGCGCAACTCTACCGGAAATCGCTCCTCCGGGACCAGCGCGACGAGCCGCTTTTTTGCACCGCCTGCAGGGACGAACTAGCCTGGAAACGCGGGCGCCCGGCGCTCCGGCTTCCCTCTCCGATCCCGTGACGCCCCCCATGCCCACCAACTCTCCGCCATCCGCCTCCACTGCCGCGCCGCGGAGGATCATCCTCCTCGGCCGCGCGCCGGGGAATGATCTCGTCGTCAAGGCTCCGAGTGTCTCCGCCCGCCATGCTCGGGTGGTCGTCGACGAGGGGGAGCTGTGGCTCGAAGACCTGGGGAGCCGCAATGGGACCTTTGTCGGCATGCCGCCGCGGCGCGTGGAACGGGAGCGGATCGACGTCGGCGACACGATCACGCTCGGCGACGCCCGCCTCCCGGCCACGGCGCTGGAGGATCTTCTGACGCGAACGACCGCCGCAGCCTTTGGGGAAGGGACGATCGAGCTGGACGATGCGGCGCTGGTGACCTTTGGCCGCGGAGCCTCGGCCGACGTCTCCCTCGACCGTCCGATTGCCTCAGCGCTCCACGCCTCGGTGAGCGTCGAGCGCGGGAAGGTGTTCGTCCGCGATCTGGGGAGCACCCACGGCACGTTCGTGGACGGACGGCGGATCGAGCGGGCCGTCGAGATCTCCCCCGGCACCATCGTGCAGATCGCCGACCAACGCTACCGGCTCGCCCCCGATGCCCGCGCCCTCGAGCCGCTCGCCGGCGGAGACCGCGACATCATCGAGGCTGACGGTGTCGCCGTCGCCGCCTCGGGCCGCAGGCTCCTCGAGGGGGTCTCGCTTGTCGTCCAGCCCGGCGAGATGGTGGCGATCATGGGGCCCAGCGGCGCCGGGAAGAGCACGCTCCTCTCGGTCCTCAACGGCCAGACTGTGCCCGCCTCCGGGCGGCTGGTCATCGGCGGGCTCGATCTCCACGACCACTACGATCTGTTCCGCGGAAGGATCGGGTATGTGCCGCAAGACGACATCCTCCATGCCGACCTCACCGTCTGGCAGGCGCTGTGGTACGCGGCCCGGCTCCGGCTCCCCCGCGACACCACCAACACCGAGATCGAAACCCGGATCCACGCGGTGATCCACCAGCTCGGGCTCGACGGCACCGAGCAGACCCGCGTCGGCGACCAGCGGAAACGGGGCGTCAGTGGCGGCCAGCGGAAGCGCGTCAACCTCGCCATGGAGCTGCTGACGGATCCTCCGATCCTCGTCCTCGACGAGCCGACGTCGGGCTTGTCGAGCGTCGACGCCCTGTCGGTGATCGAGCTGTTGCGGAAGCTCGCCGACGCCGGAAAAACGATCCTCGTCACGATCCATCAGCCGAGCCTCGAGGCGTTCGAGAAGTTCGACGCCGTGGCCGTCATCGCCCGCGACGAGTCGACGAAGCAGGTGGGAAGGCTAGCGTGGTTTGGCCGCGCCTTCCCCGACTCGATCACCTTCTTCGAGCCCCAGCTTTCGGGATCCGCGCCGCCGACGAGCGTCGACGGGCTCCTCCGCGGCCTCTCCAAGCGGCCGGTCGCCGAGTGGGTGCGGCAGTGGGAATCGTCGGTCGCAAAATCGATTTGGGTCGACCGCCGGGCCTCCGCGCATGCCGGGGCCCTCCCGCCGCGGACGCGGCGCCTGCCCCGCAGCACCGCTCCGTTCACCCAATGGCTCACGCTCGTGAAGCGGATGATCGCCGTCAAGGTGGCTGACGGCTGGGGGACGGCCGTCCTCTTTTTGCAGGCCCCGATCGTCGGGCTGCTGATCGCAGCGGTGTTCTCGAAGGTAGTGCGCAGCACCCCGACCCCCGAGACCTGGCCGAAGATCGGTGTCAACATGGCCACCACGCTGTTCGTGACCGCCCTGGCCGCGATCTGGTTCGGCTGTTCGAGCATGGCGCGCGAGATCGTCACCGAGTGGCCGATCTACCGGCGCGAACGGATGGTGGGGCTCTCGATCGGGGCCTATGTCGCCTCGAAGATGACGGTTCTCCTCGGGATCGCGGCGATCCAGTGCCTCCTCCTCCTGGCCATCGTCGCCCCCGCCTGCCGGATCGACAGCCCTTGGCTGTGGGTGTTCACGATGCTCTATGCGGCGGCCCTGGCCGGCGGAGCGCTCGGATTACTCATCTCGGCGACGCTGCGGACGACCGAGGCCGCCTCCGGAATCCTCCCCGTCCTCCTCCTGCCGATGATCGTCCTGGGGGGGATCCTCGTCCCCCTCGCCGATCTCCCCGCGCTCACCCAACCACTCGCCGCGGCGATGCCGTCGCGCTGGGCCTTCGAGGGGCTGGTCGTGCCGGAGGCGACGCTCCGCCCCCGGATCCGTCTGGGGGGCGCACCGGCCAGCCCGCGCCCCGAGCCGTCACCGGCTGCCGTCGACGAGCTCGACCCGGCTCCGCCCGAGGCCTCCCCGATCGAAGCTCCGCCCCCCGTCCCCGAAGTGACGATGCCCTTCCCCGACGACACCACCGGGCCGGAGTGGCCGAACGCCTTCCGTCTGGCCGGCAATGGCGGGGGCCATCCCTTCATCCTCCCCGGCCGCCGCAAGATCGTCGAGAAGCTCGAGGAAGCAGCCAGTCAGGCGAAGCAGGAGCTCGAGAAGGCCAAGAAGATGCTCGAGGAGAAGGCCCAGAAGATCCAGGCCGACATGCGGGCCGAGGCGGAGCAGAAGCTCGCCGAGGCGAAGGCGGAGTTCGAGAAGAAGTCGGCCGAATCGGCCGCCAAGATGAAAGAGGAGATCGAGGCGAAGGTGGCCGAGGCGAAGGCCGTGGCCCAGAAGGAGAGCGAGGCGGCGGCGGAACGGATGAAGACCGAGATGGAGCTGCGCGTCAAGGAAGCGCAGGAGCAGGCCCGCCGGGAGAGCGCCGAGGCGCGCGACCAGGTCCGGAAAGAGGTCGAGGCGAAAACGGCCGACGCGAAGGCCGAAGCGCAGAAGGAATCGGAGGCGACCGCCGCGCGGATGCGCACCGAGATCGAAGCCAAGATGGAGGAAGCCCAAGCCGCGGCCAAGCGCCAGAGCGAGGAGGTGGGGAATGCCGCCAAGGCCGACGTCGAGAGCCGGGTGAAGACGATCGACGCCGAGCTCGAGAAGAAAAGCCGCGAAGCGAGCGAGCGGCTCGAAGGAAAGCTGCGGGAGATGGAGAAGAAGATCGAATCGGAGCGGGCCCGGATGAACGATTCGCTCGAGAGCATTCGGGCGGGGGCGATGCCGACCCTCGTTCCCCCGGCCGGCACCCAGCCCGAAGCACGCGCCTCCTCGCCCGCCGCTTCCCCCGCCGACGAAGCCCATCCCGCGGCGGCCGATGCCCCCGCCGCCACGGCCCCCCGGGGCCACCCTCCGGTCGACATGGCGGAGCGGTTCTTCGCCCGGGAGACGTGGCGGAGCGGGTCGACCGTTCCCCTGGCGGTGCTCCTGGGGATGTTCGGCCTGGGCATCGCCGGCACCGCCCTCGCGCTGCGCTTTCGCGATTCGAGTGGCCGCTGAAGCACTCCACTCCGCGTGCGCCGCGGAAAAATCGCCATGGAAGGCGCTTTCCACCCACCGCTACACTCCGGAAACGCCCCGTCTCCGGAGCCGATCGATGCCCCACGACAGCCCGCTCGACGATCCCACCACCCACGAATCGGCCGCTTCGGTCGGCCCGGTGGACGACCAGATCCCCGCGCGCGTCGTCGCCACGACGACGATCAGCGTCAACCGTCGGCTCGGCCGCGGCGGCCTGGGGGATGTGTACTACGCCAACGACAAGGCGACCGGGCGCGAGCTGGCGGTGAAGTTCCTCAATGGCTGGGCCGTTTCCCAGGAGGCCCTCCGCGAAAGCTTCCAGTTCGAGGCCACCGTCACGAGCCAGCTCGAACACCCCAACATCGTCCCGGTGTATGTCACCGGCTCCACCCCCGACGGCCGCCCCTTCTACGCGATGCGATTGATCCCCGGGCGGACGCTCGGCGCGGCGATCAACGACTTCCACGATCGCCGGCATGCCCACGAGGCCGCCGGCGCACGCTCGGCCAGCTACCGCGAGCTCCTCGGCCAATTCGCGCTTGTGTGCAAGGCGATCGCCTACGCCCATGATCGCGGCGTCCTCCACCGCGATATCAAGCCGGCCAACATCATGCTGGGGAAGTTCGGCGAGGTGGTCGTCCTCGACTGGGGGCTGGCGGCGCGGATCGATCGTGACGACCGGGCCCGGCAGAGCGGCGAGCAGAGCATCGTGATGCCGACGATCGCCCTCGATTCGGCCCCGGCGGCAAAACGCGGAATCTCCGGCACTCCGGCCTACATGAGCCCCGAGCAGCACGACGGCGCCGTCCCGGTGGGGCCGGCCAGCGACGTCTACGGCCTCGGCGCGACGCTCTACCACCTCCTCACCGGCTCACCCCCCTACGACGGCGACGTGGCGGCGATCCGCGAAAAGGTGCTCGCCGGCTCGCTCGCCCCGCCGTCGCGCGTCAAGCGGGGCGTGTCGCGCGCCATCGAGGCGATCTGCATGAGGGCGTGCGCCCGCGATCCGGTCGACCGCTACGAAACCCCGCTCGACCTGGCCCACGACATCGACGCCTACCTCGCCGACAATCCGGTCAGCGCGTTCCGTGAGCCGCTCCTCCGCCGCCTCGCCCGCTGGACACGCCGCCATCGCACCGTCACGCAACTCGCCGTCGGGTCGCTCGCGGTGCTCCTCTTGGGCGCGGCAGTCACCTCGGTGCTCCTCCGCAAGGTGGCCCACGACGAATACCGCTCCCGGCAGACGGCGCTGCGGCTCGCAGCTCGGCTCGCGGCCAGCACCGCCGCGCTCCAGATCGATTCCCGCTGGCGGATCCTCGAGTACGAAGCCGACAACAACCAGCTCGTCCGGGCGATGGCCGAGGCGGAGGGAAAGCCCGTCGATCCCGCCACGGGGCGGAAGGCCTGGGGAGCGATCCAGGCCGCGGTCGACGTGATCGCCGCCAACACGAAAAACACCGTCGATGCCGAGAGTTGGACGGTGTGTGACGCCAAGGGGGTGCAGGTAGCCCGGGCGCCGCTGGCCGACACCATCGGCCGCGACTTCGCCTGGCGCAACTATTTCCATGGCGGCCCCCATGACCTCGAGCCGGGCGCCGCCGCCCAGCCGATCACCGAGGTCCACCGCTCGACGGTCTACCGCAGTGATTCCACCGGCAAGCTCAAGGTGGCTTTCGCGGCGCCGATCTGGAGCGATGCCCACGGCACGGAGAATCGGCGCGTGCTCGGCGTCCTCCTCATGAGCTTCGACGTCGGCCTCCTCTTCCGCTCGGTCGACGCCATCGGCTCGTGGAACGCTTCGCGCGCCCCGTTCTCCGTGGCGGTCATCGATCTCCGTGACGACATGGTCGACGGCGCACCGAAGGGGGGCTTGGTCCTCGAGAATCCCGAGGTCGCGCGCACCGATCTGTCGAGCTCCCCCGATCTCCAGTTGGTGCGGGCCCCGGCCGACGTCGTCGCCCGGCTCAAGGAGTCGTTCCACAAACATCCGGAGTTCGGGAAACCGGTCCACCAGCCGCACGATGTCGGCGGCGACAACGGGCTCGATGCCGAAATCATCGGGCTCTTTCCCGGGACGCTTCGCCAGTTGATGGGGGGCAGCGGCGCGGGGCCGCAGATCGCGGCCGCCGAGCCGATCCGGATCCTGGGGCGCCCCGAGCGACTCGCGGACGTCGGCTGGGCCGTCCTCGTCCACGAGCGGTGACCGATCACACCTCCGGCAATTCAAACCCCTGGCGACGCTCGCGGACGAGCAGAGCGTCGGCAGCGGTGTCGCCCACGAACGTCTCGGCGGCGGGATCCCAGCGGAGGGGACGGCCAACCGCGCGGGCGATGTTGGCCAGATGGCAGACCGTCACCGAGCGATGACCGATCTCGACATCGGCCACCGGCTTCTCCCGCGTTCTTACGCAGTCGAGCCAGTTCTGGAGATGATGCCGCGCCTGCCAGAGGGCTAGGGCATCGGACCACTTCCGCTCCTCCTCGGCGACGTCGACCGCCTCGAGGAGCTTCTGGGCGATCTCGGGGGGATTGCTCGTCACCTTGTTGCGGTTGATCTCGAGCTTTCCCTTCTCCCCGACGAACACCGCCCCCCCCATCGGACCAGATTCGAGGATGAACTTCACTTCGAGGCCGTTGGCGTAGGTCATCACCACCTGGCCGTTGGGGCCGGCGGTGACGGGCGTGACCGCCACCGGGCCGGTTGCATCGGCGCCGAGGGCCCACTGGATCTGATCGACGCCATGCGCGCCCCAGTTGGTCATCTCGCCACCGGCGAAGTCACGCCAGCCCATCCACCCCATCCACTGGGCGCTAAAGGGGCGGTCGGCGGCCTGATTGAGCCAGGCATTCCAGTCGAGGCCGGTAGGAATCGGCTCTTCCGCCGGGAGCGGCGTCGGCGTCGGGGAGGCGCTGCCGTAGTTCACCGCGCGGACCTCGAGGAGCTTTCCGAGCCCCCCGTTGCGGACAAACTCGCACGCCAGCCGGTTGATCTCCATCGAGCGCTGCTGCGTCCCCACCTGGACGACGCGGTCGTGCCGCCGGGCCGCCTTGACCAGCGCCCGCCCCTCCGCCACGTACAGCGTCAGCGGCTTCTCGGCGTAGACATCCTTCCCCGCCTGGCAGGCATGGATGCAGGGGAGGACGCGCTGAAACTCCCCCGTTCCCACGATCACCGCATCGATGTCGGCGCGGTCGAGGATCCGCCGGTAGTCGACGTACACCGGCCACGAGCCCCCCTTCTTCTCCCGGAAGGCATGCGCCCGCGGCACATTGACATCGCACAGCGCCACGATGTCGGCCCCCTCCGGCAACTGCTCGAGGAGGAGCGACGCGCGCCCGCCGACGCCGATGGCGCCGACGCGGAGCCTTTCGTTGGGCCCCGGGGCCGATCGCCCCACGCGCGGAAAGAGGGCGACGCCCGCCGCGGCCCCCGCCCCGAGGAGCAGGGTCCGCCGATCAACGCCGATCCGACGGCCAATCCTGGTCATTTGCCCCCCTCCTGGATGAACACGAAGCCACCCTTCTTGTTTCCGATCACGATGTCGGGGCGCTTGTCGCCATTGAGATCACCGACGGCCAGCTGCGTTCCCACGCCGGAGGCGTCATCGATCTTGTGCGCCGTCCAGGAAACCGACTTATCGGCGCCACGGTGGAGCTTGAACCAGCAGAGATGCGGGCTGCCGGCCGGATCGGGATCCCCCTGCGGCCCGTGGGCCCAGAACCGCTTGCCGGTGACGATGTCCTTGAGCCCGTCACCATCGATGTCGACGAGCCCCACCGAATGAAGCTGCGAAAACTGCACCCCGTCGAGCATCTCCTCGGCTTTGTCGGAGAGGATGCGGTGCTCAACGAAGTCGATCCCGCCGTCCTTGTTCACGTTTTCGAACCACGACAGGCCGTAGCCATGGCCGGCGAGGCTCGTGATCACGTCGAGATCACCGTCGGCATCGACGTCGTAGGTGTGCATCTGACCGCCGCCGGTGCCGAAGGCGAAAGGATGCTTCGTCCAGGCAGGGGGCGTCGTCCCGGCCGCCACGGGCGCCGGCTGCTCCCACCATCCACCGGCCATGAGGAGATCGGGGCGGCCGTCACCGTTGACATCGCCGACACCGAGGCCGTGCTGATACTGCCCCCAGTTCTCCTTTTCGGAGCAGGGGGTGAAGGTCCAGCGCTCGGTGGCGGTCTTGTCGGACGGGGTCGCGAAACCGAGCACGCCGCCGGTGTGGAAGACGAGCTCGGCCTTGCCGTCACCGGTGACATCGAGGAAGTCGGGGGCCTCGTTGTCGACCACCGGGTGGACGAGATGCTTCCCCCAGCCCCCCTGCGAGGCCTTCACGGTCGCGGTGTCCTGGCCCGGATTGCGGAACCAGGCCACCTCCTTGCCCGGCCATTCGTTGACAAGGACGTCGAGCCAGCCGTCGCCATCGACGTCGCCCACGCCTGTCATGAAGTTGTTGGAGTATTGGTTGGGGTCGAAGTCCTTGGCGGGGTAGATCTCGTGCCGCGTCTTGAACTCGGGCCCGGCATACCAGTAGGGGCCATAGACGGCGTCGCCATGGCCGTCCTTGTCGATGTCGCCGACGCCGGCCGCCTCGGCGTGGAACTTGTCGGTCAGAACCACCTTGCGAAACGTCGGCGGTGCCGCGGCGGCCCCCCCCCCGGCAGCGAGGATCACGGCGAAGGCCCCCAGCCCCACCCCGAACATTCGAACACGCATGGCATCTCTCCAGACAGTGGAAGGTGAACGCAGCGGGAGCCTGATCCACCCCCGGAACCGCAAAGCCCGAACAGAATACCCCAAATGCAGGCGCCCGTCGCGGGGCCGCGGTAGACTCTCCGCCCCACCCGCCGCCGACGCCACGGTCGCTCCGCCCGGGCTCCCACCGAATCCATCATGCACGTCGTCGTCCTCTTCCGCTATTTCTGGCCCGAGTCGCGCGTCTCCGAGGAGCCCCACATGCTCCGCGAGATCGTCCACCGGCATGTCGCCCGGGGGGACAGCGTCGACGTCATCTGCGGCTCCGCTGACGACTGCCGGGAGGCCTGGGCCCGGGAGTTCCCCGAGCGGGTCAGCGTCAGCAGCTTCCGGGCACCGGTCGACCGCAACGGTCCGCTCGTCGTTCGCGTGCTCAACACCGCCCGCCTCCTCCTGCGGGGGCTCGGGGCGCTCCTCTGGCCGGGGCGCATCGATCTGCTCTATCTCTTCACCTACCCTCCCGGATTCGCCGGGGCGATGATCGCCTTCTGCCGTGTCTTCCGGCGCCGCACCCGAATCCTCTTCAGCTTCCAAGACAATCTCGAATACCGGATCGGCAATCCGCTCATCCGCGCCTGCTACCGGGCTTACAACCGCTTCTGCATCTCCCATGCCACGGTCACCACCGTCCTCTCGGGAGAGATGCGCGAACACCTCCTCGAATCGGTTCCGCACCGCTCCCGGGCGAAGGTCGGAGAGCGGATCGAGGTCGTGAACAATTTCTACGCCGAGCAGGTCGATCCGCAGCACGCCACGCCCGCCAAGGCTTACGACATCCTCTATGCCGGCAACCACGGGCCGGGGCAGAACCTCGCCTTCTTCATCGAAGCCGTATCACGCTGCCGTTTGCACCCTTCCCCCCGGATCGTGTTCTACGGAGGCGGCACGGCAAAGGAGGCGCTGGTGGCGCTCGCCCGTGAGCGGGGGGCCCCGATCGAATTCCGCGATCCGGTCGACCGGCAGACGATTGCCACCGAAATGCAGGCCGCCCGGTACGGCCTCGTGGCGATGCTTCCCGAGCTTCCAAGGTACGCTTTTCCTTCGAAGATCATCGCCTACACCTGCAACGGCACGAAGGCGCTTCTGATGTGCGACCCCGCCGGGCACCTCGGCCGTTGGGTCGTCGCCGAGCGGCTCGGGGACGTCCTCGATGTCACCGCAGCCGACCGGGCGGCGAAGGGAATCGAGACGCTGCTCGCGGCGACCGACGATACCGATCCCCACGACACCGCCGAGCGCGCCGCCACGCTCTTCGGCAAGGATGTGTTCCTGGGACGGATCGAGGCGATCCTCGCCCGGCTGTTCGCTTGATGCGCCAGCCCCCGCCACGACGCCATCATTCGCCGGCGAACAGTTCCTCGTCGGCGTGCGATTCGAGAAACTCGTGGCGCACCGTCCGCTCGATCGCTGTGCCGAGCGCGACGGGGGGAACGAAACCGGTCGCCGGTGCGGCCGAGCTGAACGATGTCTCGGCACAGAACTTCCGCACCCTGACACGGCTGATCGGAAAGGTCCGCCCCGACATCCGCGCCACGGCGTCGAACGCCGTGCCGATCGCCATTCCGACCGGAAACGGAATGCGGAGCCCGACGCTGGGCGCCTTTCCCATCAGCCCGCGCACCCGGCAGACGAGCTCGTTCATCGAGAGGTCGGGCTCGTCGACGTAGTTGCACAGATGGAGGCCGACCGGAAGGGAAAGGCAGTAGTCGAAGAAGGCGACGACGTTCCCGACATAGGCCATCGACTTGTGGTTGCGGCCAGTGCCGATCATCGCGAACCGGCCGGTGGCGATCTGGCGGAGGAGGTTGTAGACGTTGCCGCGGTTGTTCTCACCGAACACGACCGTCGGGCGGACGATGACGAGCGTCCGCCGGCCAGGCGCCTCGGCGTGCCAGCGACGCAATTCCCCCTCGGCGCCCCACTTCGTCCGGCCATACTCGTTGAACGGCCGGATCGCCCCATCCTCGCCGGTGTGCGCCGGCGCCATGCCATACACCGCCACGCTGCTGGTGAAGAGGATCGTGTCGATGTTCCGCGCCGTCGCCGCCCGGCAGACGTTCGCCGTCCCGGCGACGTTGACATCGTGATACAGCGACAGCGGCCGAACGTCGTCGCGGTGCTCGGCGGCGAGATGGATGATCGGCGCTCCGGCGACAAGTCCGTCGGCCAGGCCGCCGGTGTCGCGGATGTCGCGGATCACCGAGTTTTCGGGGAAGCGACGGCTGGCTACCTTGTCGATGATCGTGAACGCCGGCCCCCCTTCACGGGCAAACCGTTCGCACAGCCGCGTGCCAATGAAGCCGCTGCCGCCGATCACATTGACGTGACCGACACGGGCTGGAGGGGACGTCGGGGCGTAGTTTCCAGGCGCGGGCGTCATGGGCGACAAGCTCCTTCAAGCATCCCGCCGCCAGACGACGCGGTTCACGTAATCGGTGTAGCTGATGATGATCCGCAGCACCTTGTCCGAGACATTCGGCATCGCATAATCGCCGACGAGGCGCAGCGTCCGCTGCTCCCCGCGGGCTTGCGTGGCAAGGATCGCCAAACCCTGCCGGACCCGGTCGAGCTCGAGCCCCACCATCATCACCGCTGCCTCCTCCATTCCCTCCGGCCGCTCATGGGCCTCACGGATGTTGAGCGCCGGAAAATTCAGAATCGACGACTCTTCGCTGATCGTGCCGCTGTCGGAGAGGACAGCCCGGGCGACGGTCTGGAGCTTGACGTAGTCGTGGAAGCCGAGCGGCTTGAGGAGACTGACGCGCGGGTCGAAGGCCACCCCCGCTGCGTCGACGCGCTTCCGGGTGCGCGGGTGCGTCGAGACAATCACCGGCAGGCCGTGGTCGGTCGCGAGGGCGTTGATGATCGCCACGAGCCGGTGGAAGCTCCGCTCCGACTCGATGTTCTCCTCGCGATGGGCGCTGACGACGAAATACTCGCCCGCCTTGAGGCCGAGCCGGCCGAGGATGTCGGAAGCCTCGATCCGCGGCCGCTCGTACTCGAGCACCTCGAACATCGGGCTACCGGTCTTGATGACGAGATCGGGCCGAAGCCCCTCACGGAGGAGGTATTCGCGGGCGATCGAGCTGTAGCAGAGATTGACGTCGGCGACATGATCGACGATCCGCCGATTGATCTCCTCCGGCACGCGCTGGTCGAAGCAGCGGTTCCCAGCCTCCATGTGGAAGACCGGAATCTTCCGACGCTTCGCCGGGATCACCGCCAAGCAGCTGTTGGTGTCGCCGAGGACGAGGAGCGCCTCGGGCTTCTCCGCCGCGAGCACGTCGTCGACAGCGCCGATGATCCGCCCGATCGTCTGCGCGGCGCTCCCCGATTGGCCGGGGAGGGGGGTAGCCGTATCGAGGAAGTGATCCGGCCGCTTCACCCGCAGATCCTCGAAGAAGATCTGATTCAGTTCGTAGTCGTAGTTTTGCCCGGTGTGGACCAGGACATGCTCGCAGTGCTCGTCGAGGCGCTCGAGGACCCGCGAGAGCCGAATGATCTCCGGCCTCGTCCCCACCACCGTCATCACCTTCAGACGCTTCATCCGTCGACCTTCATGGCAATGGTGTCGGGCCGGCTTCGGTCGAACAGCTCGTTCGCCCAGAGCATGACGATCAGCTCGTCGTCACCGATGTTCGTAACATCGTGGGCCCAGCCCGGCGCCGTCTCCACGATCGATCCCTCGCCGCCACGGACCGTGAGCTCGTAACGCTCAGCCGTAACGACATGCCGGAAGTCGAACCGGGCCGTCCCGCGGATGACGAGAAACTTCTCGGTCTTCGAATGGTGGTAATGGCCGCCGCGGGTGATCCCCGGGTGGGCCGTGAAGTAGCTGAATTGCCCCGAATCGACCGTCCGCAGCATTTCCACGAACTCCCCACGCGGGTCGCCATGCCGGGGCACCTGGTAGGCGAAGGCGTCGGTCGGCAGAAAGCTCAAGAAAGTCGAATGGAGGGCACGGACGAGGCCGGTCCCGACCCGCGGCGTGACGAGCGTCTTCCGGCCGGCATGCACTGCCTGGAGCGTCTCCACCACCTCGCCGACGGTCGTTGCGTAAACCGGACCGGCCTCGCGGAAGCCGCCCCCCTGGTATGGATGCTCGAGAACCTCGAGGAACGCCTGAACGACGTCGTCGACGTAGACCAGGTGCAGCGGGGAGGCAGGATCGTGGATCGTGACGGGGAGGCCGCGGGCGATGTTGTGGCAAAACGTGGCGACGGCCGAGTTGTAATTTGGCCGCGACCACTTCCCGAAGACATTGGTGAGCCTGAAGAGGTGGACGGGGGCACTCGTCGCCTCGGCGTAGGCCAAGAGCGCCTCCTCGGCCCCCCGTTTGCTGCGGCCATACGGGTTGTCGAGCGCGGCCTGCGTCGATGAGCTGAAGATCACCGGTTGCTTCCGCCCGGTGGCGGCGAGAATCGCACCCAGGCGCTCGGTCGTGCCGGTGTTGCCGGCGGCGTAGTCGGCCGGATCGGGGGGACGGTTGACCCCGGCGAGATGAACGACGCAATCCGCCGCCGCAGCCGCCTCCCGGAGAGCCTCCTCGGAGGCTCCGCGCCCGATCGGCAGCACCTCATGGCCGCCGATCTCGGCGAGCCTGACGCGGAGGTTGCGCCCGAGGAATCCCTCTGCTCCGGTGACAAGCACACGCATGGACGGCCCTGTGGTCACTTCCTGTGGTCACTTCCTGTGGTCACTTCTTGCGGTCACTTGGGGAGGGCGTTCTTGACGATCTCGAGGCCGAGGAGAATCTGCTTGACCTCCTCGACGGAGAGCCGCCTCGTGTTGTGAGAGGTGTAGTCGTCGATCTTGGAGATATCAGTCTCCCCCTCGACGAAGTACTTGTCGTAGTTCAGGTCGCGGGCGTCGGCGGGGATCCGGTAATAGCCACCGAGATCGTCAGCCCGCGCCATCTCCTCCCGCGAGACGAGCGACTCATAGAGCTTCTCGCCGTGCCGGGTGCCGATGACACGGATCTCGGATTCGGGGCGGATCAGCTCAACCATCGCCCGAGCGAGAACGTCGATCGTGCAGGCCGGTGCCTTCTGGACGAAGATATCCCCTGGCTTGGCGTGCTCGAAGGCATAGAGGACGAGATCGACCGATTCCTCGAGCGACATCAGGAACCGGGTCATCCCCGGATCGGTGAGAGTGATCGGCTTCCCCTCCTGCATCTGCTTCAAAAACAGCGGAATCACCGACCCGCGCGACGCCATCACGTTGCCGTAGCGGGTGGCGCAGAGGACGGTACGTGAGGCATCGATGAGCCGCGACTTTGCCACCATCACCTTCTCCATCATCGCCTTGGAGATTCCCATGGCGTTGATCGGGTAGACGGCCTTGTCGGTGGAGAGGACGACGCAGCGCCCGACCCCGTTGGCGATCGCGGCCCGAAGGACATTCTCGGCGCCGAGGACGTTCGTGCGGACCGCCTCCATGGGATAGAACTCGCAGGACGGGACCTGCTTGAGGGCGGCGGCGTGGAAGACGTAGTCGACGCCCCGGAGCGACTCTTCAACCGAGACGTAGTCGCGGACGTCGCCGATGTGGAACTTCACTCGGTCGTTCGCCAAGCGGATGCGCATGTCCTCCTGCTTCTTCTCGTCGCGGCTGAAGATCCGGATCTCCCGGAGCGGCAGCCCGAGAACCCGATCGAGGACGGCGTTGCCGAACGACCCGGTGCCGCCGGTGATGAGGAGGACTTTGTCGTCAAACATCACGTTCCTCGAGAAGGGGAGATCTTCATCGGCGCTTGGGTCGGTCACGATAAGGCGCGGGTGGGAACGATTCAAGAACCGCGATGGGAGCCCGGTGAACCGCCGTTGCCGCCGCGCCGGCCGACGTCTGTCGACGGGCGACGCGAATCAAGGTTCACTCCACCTCGAACACCGCCTCGATCTCGACCGGCACGTTCTCGGGGAGGGCGGCAACGCCGAAGGCACTGCGGACACCGATCCCCGCCTCACGCCCCCAGATCTCGGCAAACAGCTCACTGCAGCCATTGAGGACATGCGGCTGCTTGGTGAAATCGGGGGTGCAATTCACCATCCCGAGCACCTTCACGACCCGCTTCACCCGATCGACGCTTCCCAGGGCGCTTTCGACCGTGGCGAGGATCGCGCAGGCCACCTGGCGGGCAGCCGCCTTGCCGGCATCGGCATCGAGCTCGACACCGACCCTGCCCCGCAGGAGCGAGCCATCGGGGAGGAGGGGGAGATGCCCGGACGTGTAGAGAAGGTTGCCCATTTTCAAGCAAGGCGTGTACGCCCCCACCGGCTTCGGCGCCGGCGGGAGCGGGAGGGCGAGGCCACGGAGAACGTCGGAGGGGGGCATGGTCGATTCCGGGGGACGGGGCGGATGAAGTGGCAAGAGGCATCAGCCGCCGTAGGCCTGGGCCGTCGGTGCTCGCTCGAGATCGTTCGCGAGGCTGCGGTGCGGGGCGATCCCCTGGCTGTGGAGATCACCATGGTAGGCCTTCACGGCTTCTTCCGCCGACGTCGCGCCATCGGCGACGGCCCGGAGGTGGCGGACGAAGGCGAGCTGATCCTCGGCGGCATTGATCTTCCGGCCGAAGAGGGCAACGCGGGCGCCGTGCTGCTTGGCATCGGCCAGGAGCCCGAAGGCATCGTGGGTCGTCCCGGCGCCGCCGCCGAGGATGCCGACGACGAGCGAGCGGTCGTAGGCGGCAAGCTGCTCGGTGACTTCGGGGCCGAGGTAGGGGATCTTGAGGAAGATCGGCCGGCCGGCCCGTGGCACGCCGGCGAGCGTCCGGGCGACATGGTCGGCGAGAAAGCGCGCGATGTCACGGGGGCGCTCGTCGCGCGGCCGGTCGCCCGTGGGGCGTCCCGGCGTGCGGTCGATGGCGTTGGGATAGAAGACCTCGAGAAAGTGGCGGAACCCGGCCCGCTCCGCCTCGGCCCGGAAGGTGCCATAGGCCTCGAGCATCCCCCGGTCGAGCGTGGCGTCGTCGTTGAGCGTCAGGGAAAAGAGGCCGAGATCGGCGCCGCGCCCTCGCGACGAGCCGTTGCCATCGGCGTGGCTGCGATCGATCCGGCCGCACTGCGCCTGGGAAATCGAGGTCGTCGTGAAGGGGAGAGCTGGCTGGCGCGGATAGTTGCCGCTGCCGGCGGCGAGCCAGATGTCGGTGGTGTCGTTCATCCGCACCGCCGGCGTGACATGGCTGTCGACGAACAGCCCCTCGTCGATGGCAAGGACCTCGCTCGTGCTCCCGCTCATGAGCATGATGTCGACGAGCCCCTGGGCAACGAGCTGCCGGATCGACTCGCGGAACTCCGCCATCGTGCGGAACGGTCCGCAAAACGGATCCCCCCCCCGGCGGACCCCCGGCGCCGCCAGGCCGAAGGCCATGTCGGCATCCTTGGCGTCGGCGAGGATGAAGTCGGAGCAGGAGGGATCGGCGACGATCCGGGCGAGCTTGAGATCGAGCGACTTCTGCGGGGGGGCGCGGTGCATGGCGGGAGGATCCTGAACGGACTGGACGGACTGGAGGAACAGTGGGGCCGAACGAGGGGAGGCCGAACGAGGGGAGCCTTTCCAGGGGAAACAGCCTACCCGATCGGAGCCTGCAAATTTCATCGCCGGGCAGGTATTCTTTCCCCTCTCACAAACCTTGGCACCGCGCCGACGGCGGCCGCCGCCACGACCCATTCCCACTTCGATCGAGGGCAAGCACGCACATGGCCGAATCGCACTACCGTTTCTCCGTCGGCCCCTGGAACCTCGGCCGCGGTGCTGATCCCTTCGGCCCCCCCGTTCGCCCGGCCGTTCCCTTCGATGACGTCCTCGACGTCGCCGTCGACCTCGGCTTCGAGGGGATCCAGTTCCACGACGACGACGCTGTGCCCGACCTCGAAAGCCTCTCTCCGGCGCAGATCGTTCAACAGGCCGAGGCGATGAAGCGGAAACTCGCCGACAGGAATCTCGTCGCCGAGTTCGTCGCCCCCCGCCTTTGGGAGCATCCCAACGGCATCGACGGCGGCTACACCAGCAACGATCCGGCCTGCCGGACGTGGGCGATCGAGCGGTCGAAGCGGGCCGTCGACGTTGCCAAGGCGCTCGGTACCGACCTGATCGTCCTCTGGCCGGCCCGCGAAGGAACCGGCGTCCGTGAGAGCAAGTGCCCGATCGAGGCCTCGCGGCGGATGATCGAGGCCTGCAACGCCATCCTCCACGCCGATCCGAAGGTCCGGATCGCCATCGAGCCGAAGCCGAACGAGCCGGTCGACACCGCCTTCATCCCTACCATCGGCCACGCCCTCGCCCTCGGCTCGCGCTGTGCCGATCCGGCCCGCGTCGGTGTCCTCATCGAGAGCGCCCACGCCATCCTCGCCGGGCTCGATCCCTCCGATGAAATGGGCTTCGCGCTCGCCGCCGGGAAGCTGTGGAGCGTCCACCTCAATGACCAAAACGGCCTCAAGTACGACCAGGACAAGGTCTTCGGCGCCGCAAATCTGCGCGGTGCGTTCGACCAGGTCCGGGTCCTCGAATCGGTCGACTACGCCGCCACCGGCTGCTTCGTCGGCTTCGATGTCAAGGCGCAGCGGACGCAGAAGGCGGAGTCGGCCACGGCCCATCTGGCCACGAGCCAGGCGGTGTTTCTCAAGCTCGTCGAGAAGGTCCGCACCTTTCCGGTCAATACCGCCGAAGCGATGGTCGCCGCCCGCGACTACGAAGCCCTCGAGCGGCTCGTCCTCGAGCATCTCCTTGGCTGACACGCCCCGCTCCCCGACGGTAAACTCATGGACGACCGGCCGGACCGGCCCGGTCGGCCGGTCGTCTGGGGGTGTTGACGTGGTCCGTCGCTTTTTTCTCTTGGCTGCGTGCCTCGCTCCCCTCTGGCTGTTGCCGGCGGGGCTGTTCGCTACCGGGCTTGCCGGAGCGGAGCCACCTGCCGCCGAAGCTCCTGATTTCGCTACCGTCGTCGCTCCGCTCCTTGCCCGCCGCTGTGGGGCCTGTCATGGGCCGGTCACGTCGGAGAGCGGCTGGCGGATCGATGAGCGCCAGCGGGCGCTCGCCGGCGGCGACTCCGGGCTTCCCGGGATCGTGGCCGGGAAGCCAGAGGCGAGCGAGCTCGTCCGCCGTGTCACGACCGACGACGCCAAAGCGCGGATGCCGGCCGACGCCGATCCCCTCCCGGCGGAGGAGCGCTCGATCCTTTCGAGCTGGGTGGCTGCCGGGGCCCCGTGGCCCGACGACATCGCCACGCTCCCCTCCGCGCTCTTTCCTGACACTCAAAAACCGTCGTCGCACTGGGCCTTCCAGCCGATCGTTCGGCCGCCGCTGCCGGAGTTCGCCGGCGTCGCCAACCCCATCGATGCCTTCATCATCCAGGGGCTAGCGGCCCAGGGCCTCGCGATCCAGTCAGAGGCTCCCCCCGCGACGCTCCTGCGGCGGCTTTTCTTCGATCTCGTCGGCCTGCCGCCGACGCCCGCCGACGTGCAGGCCTTCACCGCGGACGTGGCCGCTCGGGGGAGCGATCTGGCCGTCGGTGATCTCGTTGACCGCCTCCTTGCCTCGGCTGGCTTCGGTGAACGGTGGGCGCGGCATTGGCTCGACGCCGTCCGCTTCGCCGAGAGCAACGGCTTCGAGATGAACCAGATGCGCCCCAACGCCTGGCGCTACCGCGATTGGGTGATCGAGAGCCTTCAGCACGATCTCCCCTACGACGCCTTCGTCCGCGCCCAACTCGCCGGCGACTCTCTCGGCGCCGACGTCGCCACCGGATTCATCGTCGGCGGCGCCTGGGACCAAGTGAAGTCGCCCGACCCGGTGCTGACGGCCAACCAGCGGGCTGACGAGCTTCACGACATGGTGAGCACGACCAGCTCGGCGTTCCTCGGCCTCACCGTCGGCTGTGCCCGCTGCCACGACCACAAGTTCGATCCGATTCCGCAGACCGACTACTACCGGCTCAAGGCCGTCTTTGCCGGCGTCGAGCATGGCGAACGCGAGGTGACGCTCCCCTCCGAGCCGCCCAAGCAGGATCGCCGCAGTGAGATCGCCAGGCTCTTGGCCGAGGCCGGAGTGGGAACGCTCCGCCGTGCCGTCACCCCTCGCCAGAACATCGACCGCTTTCCGCCGACCACGGCCCGCTTTCTCCGCTTCACGATCCTCGAGACGAGCGGCGCCGAGCCCTGCCTCGACGAGCTTGAAGTCTTTTCAATCGACGGCCGCAATGTCGCCCGCGGCGCCACCCCCACCTCCTCCGGCGACTTCGCCGGCAACGCCTTTCATGCCTTGGCCCATGTGAACGACGGCCAGGTTGGCAACGAGCATTCCTGGATCTCGAACACCCCCGGCACCGGCTGGGTCCAGCTCGAGCTTCCGGCCACCGAGACGATTGACCGGGTGGTGTGGAGCCGCGATCGCTCCCCGGAGCCGAAGTATGCCGACCGGGTGGCGACGCGTTACGAGATCGCCCTCTCCACCGACGGCGTCGACTGGACACCGATCGCCTCTGATCTCGACCGCCGCCCCTTCGGCGACAGCACCGCCGCCCCCGACGATTCGCCTGCAGCAGCGCCGCCGGGGAGCGTCGCCGATCCGGCGAGCGTGGCTGGAAAGATCAGTGTCCTCAAGCGCGAGCTCGCCGCCCTCGACCGCGGCCCGATGGCCTATGCCGGGCGCTTTACCGAGCCGGGGGCGACGTTCCGGATGTTTCGCGGCGACCCCACGCAGCCGCGCGAGGAGATTCTCCCTGGCCCGCTTTCCCGGATCGGCTCCGGCCCGTGGCCTGCGGGTCCGATCTCGGCCGAGGCGGACCGCCGTCGGGCGCTGGCCGACTGGATCGTCGATCCGGGCAACCCGCTCACGGCGCGGGTGATCGTCAACCGTCTCTGGCACCATCACTTCGGGACGGGGCTTGTCGACACGCCGAGCGATTTCGGGGCAGGGGGGGGGCGGCCGTCGCACCCCGAGCTCCTCGACTGGCTCGCAAGTGAACTGATCGCCAACGGCTGGCGACTCAAATCGATCCACCGTCTGATCGTCACGAGCCGGGCCTGGCGGCAGAGGGGAGAGCCGAACGAGGCGGCTTTGGCCCTCGACGCGCAGGACCGGCTCCTGTGGCGTTATCCGCCGCACCGGCTCGAGGCGGAGGCGATCCGCGATGCGATCCTCGCCACGAGTGGCAGCCTCAATCCGCAGGCTGGCGGGCCCGGTTTTGATCTGTTTGTCGCCAATGCCAACTACGTGAAGGTCTACGAGACGAAGACAGAATTCACGGCCGACGACTTCCGGCGGATGATCTACCAAAACAAGCCCCGCTCGGAGCTCGACAGCTTCTTCGGCGCCTTCGACTGCCCCGACGCGGGGCAGATCCAGCCGAAGCGGACGTCGAGCACCACACCGCTCCAGGCGCTCAATCTCTTGAACGGCGCCTTCATCATCGACCAAGCCGACCGCTTCGCCGCGCGCGTGGCCCGCGAAGCCGGCGAGGAGCCGGCTGAAAAAGTCCGCCACGCCTTCCTCCTCGCCTTCGGTCGCGAAGCGAACGAAGCGGAGATCGCCGCCGCGACGACGCTCGTCGCCGAGCACGGCCTCCCGGCGCTTTGCCGGGCTCTTTACAACGCGAATGAGTTTCTCAGCGTTCGCTGACGGAATGCAGACCGGCGGCCTGCGAGCGGGCCCCCTTCGATCGCCGAGGGGCGGGGGCCCTCTTCTGAAATCAGTGGTCGCCATCACTCCCAGACTGATATTCGAACCGCGATCCAGGATTCGCTAAGCTTTCCAAGAGGTCCGCCCTGTTGCCGCGGGGACGGACATCATCCTTCGAAAGCGCCGATTTTGGCCCGCCCCCCACGAGGCCCCCATGACTCCCTCGCCTGTGACCCTCACCGAACTGCTTGACCCGCTCGGCGAATGCATGACGCCCGAAGTGGCCCGACGTGTCATCGACCTTCGCGCTTCTCCCGAAGCGAACGCTCGGATGCAACTCCTTGCCAGCAAGTCATCGCTGGGATCACTGACGACGGCGGAGCGAGAAGAATACGAATCGTGCGTGGCGGCCGGCACGTTCATCGCGATCCTCCAGGCCAAGGCTCGCAAAATGGCAGGCCGTGACGGGGCGACGTGATGAATCAGAGGCTCCGAGCGCAGGTGCGTGAACGGGCGGAAGGGCGTTGCGAATACTGCCGAATCCACGAACATGATGACCCGTTCTTCACGTTCCCTGTCGACCACGTCGTGGCCCAACAACATGGCGGGTCGACGACTGCCGACAACCTCTGCTTCAGTTGCTTCCGGTGCAACGTCCACAAGGGACCAAACCTCACGAGCGTCGATCCGTTGACCGCCGCCATCGTCCGGTTGTTCCATCCGCGCCGCGATGTCTGGGAACACCACTTTCATTGGGAAGGGTCGATCCTCGCGGGGGACACCCCGATCGGCCGAGCCACGATCCGATGCTTGGCAATCAACCACCCTGATGCGGTGCTCCTGCGGGAATTGCTGCTGGCCGACGAACGCCGGCCATCGAACTGAAGGTCTGCGATGGCTCTATTCACGGGCTGCTCACACAGAGAACAAGGAGATCGAGCGATGACAACCGTCACAATTCAAGAGGCTCAGTCGAGGCTCACCGATCTCATCCATCGACTGTCCCCCGGGGAAGAGATCGTGATCACGGAGAACGACCAACCGGTCGCCCGACTCGTCCCCACGCCTGCTGTCGCCAAGAAGAAAGCCCGCCTGTTGGGAACAATGAAGGCTTCCGTGGTCTCCATGGCTCCAGACTTTGACGCCCCGCTCGAGGACTTCGAGGATTACACGGAGTGAGGCATCTGGTTTCGAGCGCACGCGCGAGAGCAAGCGAGCGATACGAATCCTGATGAATCGACGCGCGCGGATCAGCGCCTGATCGCCTGGCTGACATCTACCGGAAGTGCCGCTTCGTGGGCCGGATGAGCCTCGATGAGCCGGGCGATGTCACCCAAGTCCTTGATCGCCTTGCTCGGCCGTCGTTCAGGGATTCGCCACGCCTTGATCTTGCCGGCCAGCGTGTCCTCGAGCGCCGCCACCCGCAGGAGGATCCCATGGACATCCGCGGGCACAGACCGGGACGCGTACTCGCGATAGAAATCCTCCGTGCTCAACTGCAGGCTGACCTGCGAGCGGCCACGGAAGTTCACCGACCGGTCGTGCCGCTCTGCCTTAAAGCCGACCGCCTCCAGCGCGGCCACAGCCCGCTCGATCTCGTCGACGGCCACGACGAAATCGACATCCCTCGTCACCATCGGCTCGGCGGCCCAGTGGTTGACCGCGATCCCGCCGATGGCACACCAATGCAACTCGGCCCGTTCGAGCGCATCGACCATCCGCATGACGTCGTCGGCGCCGCCTGCCGTCTGCCAGTCGTAGAATTGTCTCCCTGTCATGGGGTTGAGTTTACAGGGAGGACCGCGATCCATGGCGTCGGCATGGAAAAAGCCGGCCCCGGCCGGGCTCGGAAGGAGCCCGCGACCTCACGACTGCGTCTCCGACAGGCCAGTTTTGACGTCTAAAACCTTCTGTCCTGTTGTCCGCACTCACGCTGCCAGCAAGGCTTCGGCCCGCTTCCGCCGCCGGGCTTTCAGGGCCACAAGCCCCGCGGCGATCCCTGCCAGCATCCAGGTCGAGGGCTCGGGGACGATCGCAAGCTGGCCGTTGGCAGGATTGAAGATGAGGTACTGCCCATTGGAGGTGTCGGGTGTGTACCAGTTGCCGTTGGCGTTGTGCTGGAACGTCATCCCCGAATAGCTGCTGACTCCCGCCGCCGTCGTCACCGAATCGAACCCGCCCCCTGCCGTGCCAGTGAAGTAAAACAGGCTGAACGTCGTCCCGATCGCAAACAGCGGGCTGTCGATGAACGACACCACGAGGTTGCCGCCGTAGGTCAGGCTGCTTGGAGTGGTGATCCGAACCTGGTCGTAATCGGTGCCGGCGGTGCCGGCCGCTGACCCGGAGCCGATGACCTGCATCAGCATCGTGCTCCCGACCTGAAGATCGAGCGCCGCGGCGGCAAGCGCCCCCGGGCCGTTGCCGGGGGAGAGCAGTCCGCCCGACTGCACGGTGACAAGGCTCCCGAGCGTCCCGCTGCCGCCGAGCGTGCCGTCGTTGCCAACGCTGACGGCGGAATTGGTGAGAATCCCGTTGACGAGGAGCGTGCCGGCCGAGATGGTCGTGCCGCCGGAATAGCTATTCGAGCCGGAGAGCGTGAGCGTGCCAGCCCCGAGCTTTGTGAAGCTCCCACCGGAGCTGGTCAGATTCGAGGCGAGGGTGACGTTCTGGCCGTTGGTGTCGATGTTGACTTGCTGGCTGGCGGCATTGGAAAACCGGGCCGAGTAGTCGGTCGTGTTGCTTGCTGAAGACTGGAGCGTGCCGCCGCCGAAAGAGATCGTGCCGGAGGAGCCGATCGCATTGGCATTCCCAAGCGCGAGCATGCCGGCAGTGAGCGTCGTACCGCCGGTGTAGCTATTGGAACCGGAGAGGCCCACGGCACCGGCCCCGAGCTTCGTGAATGAACCGGCGCCCGACATCACCCCTGCATACGTGCCGTCGGTCGACTGATTAAACGTCACCGCGGCGTTGTTTGTGATATTCCCCTGGAGGCTCGACGTCGTGCCGACAAGCGACCCTGCCGAAACGGTCGTGCCGCCGGAGTAGCTGTTGGACCCGGAGAGGGTCAACGTGCCGGCGCCCTGCTTCGCGACGGCTCCAGAGCCGCTCAAGACACCAGAGTAAGTCGAAGCGTCAGAGCGGTTGAAGATCAGCATGCCGTTGTTTGTAAGAGAGCCCGTGCCGCCGAGGAGCACGCCGCCGGTCGCGCCGGTGCCAATCTGGAGCATGCCACCGGCATTGAGATTGATCGTGCCGGCAGAGCCTCTGGAGAGCGCGCCGCCAACGATCATCAGGCCGCCGCTCATCGTGAGCGTGCCGGTGCCGCTGACACCGACGGAGAGATCGTAGCTATTGGCCCACGTGCCACTGCTCACCGTGGCCGTGCCGACACTGCCGGCGTTGTAGCCGAGGTAGCCAGTTGAGTTGGTGACGCTACCGCCGGTCAAGCTGAGCGTGCCGGTGCCGCTGACACCGACGTAGAGATCATAGCTATTGGCCCACGTGCCGCTGCTCACCGTGGCCGTGCCGACACTGGCTGTCTGGAAGCCGAGATAGCCATATGAGTTGGTGACGCTGCCGCCGGTCACGTTGAGCGTGCCGGCGCCGTGGTTACCGAGAAAGAGCGCGCCGCTATTGGCCCACGTGCCGCTGCTCACCGTGGCCGTTCCGACACTGCTGTCGTTGTAGCCGAGGACGCCAAATGAGTTGGTGACGCTGCCGCCGGTCACGTTGAGCGTGCCGGCGCCGCTGGAACCGACCCAGAGCTCGCCGCTATTGGCCCACGTGCCGCTGCTCACCGTGGCCGTGCCGCTACTGCCGGGCTGGTAGCCGAGATAGCCATATGAGTTGCTGACGCGGCCGCCGGTCACGTTGAGCGAGCCGGTGCCGTGGTTGCCGACGTAGAGTTCGCCGCTATTGGCCCACGTGCCGCTGCTCACCATGGCCGTGCCAGCACTGCCGTCGTTGTAGCCGAGATAGCCCCATGAGTTGGTGACGCTGCCGCCGGACACGTTGAGCGTGCCGGTGCCGCTGTGACCTACCCAGAGAGCGCCGCTATTAGCCCACGTGCCGCTGCTCACCGTGGCCGTGCCGACACTGCCTGCGTTGGTGCCGAGATAGCCATTCGAGTGGGTGACGCTGCCGCCGGTCACGTTGAGCCTGCCGGCGCCGTTGAAACCGACAAAGAGCTGGCCGCTATTGGCCCACGTGCCGCTGCTCACCGTGGCCGTGCCGGCACTGCCGGCGTTGAAGCCGAGATAGCCCCATGAGTTGGTGACGCTGCCTCCGGTCAAGCTGAGCGTGCCGGTGCCGCTGACACCGACGTAGAGATCGTAGCTATTGGCCCACGTGCCGCTGCTCACCGTGGCCGTGCCGACACTGCCGGGCTGGTAGCCGAGATAGCCATATGAGTTGCTGACGCTGCCGCCGGTCACGTTGAGCGTGCCGGTGCCGTGGTTACCGAGAAAGAGCGCGCCGCTATTGGCCCACGTGCCGCTGCTCACCGTGGCCGTGCCGACACTGCCGTCATTGAAGCCGAGAACTCCAGTTGAGTTGGTGACGCTGCCGCCGGTCACGTTGAGCGAGCCGGTGCCGTGGTTGCCGACGCGGAGCTCGCCGCTATTGGCCCACGTGCCGCTGCTCACCGTGGCCGTGCCGAAACTGCCGTCATTGAAGCCGAGGAAGCCAAATGAGTTAGTGACGCTACCGCCGGTCACGTTGAGCGTGCCGGTGCCGCTGTTGCCGACGTAGAGATCGACGCTATTGGCCCACGTGCCGCTACTCACCGTGGCCGTGCCGCTACTGCCGGCAAAGTAGCCGAGATAGCCATATGAGTTGGTGACGCTACCGCCGGTCACGTTGAGCGTGCCGGTGCCGCCGTTACCGACGGAAAGATAGCCTGTCGAGCTCAGGCTGCCGGAGGGAGTCACCGTGAGAGTGGCCACATCGCTGGGATTTTGAGCAACGATAACGGAGCTGACGCTCGTACCCGTACTGATCGTGGCCGTGCCACTGTTGACGATGAGCTGCGCTTCCGCACTGCGCGGCGTCAGGCCAGCGATTGCCACAAGCAGCACCGCGATCATCGCAAGCGCCTGGCTACCCCGAAGCGACGACGCGTTCCCACGAGGAACCATGCCGATGCTGCTTCGGCCTGTTCGCCGCCGCACCGAGATTCCAGCCGCACGCTGGTCTCTCATGGATCGCCGTCGTTCTCGATCGGTCGATCGAACCGTCGCCCGCCGGCGCAGCCCCTCACCGCCTTCGTTCCGAACAGGGCTCCCCGGTAGAATCCGTGGGTAAAAACGAGCTTGGGAGCGCTGCGAAGCCGCAATGAATCCCATGGAATTATCCTCTCGGAAGAAGGACGACGGACGGCAGTCCGTCCAGGACGAGCAGCCGAAAACGTTTCGGCGCGACTGGCGAATCGACACGCCTGAACGATCGAATCGTTCAGTGTGGATCGGCCTACGCTTTGACACCGCTTCGCAGGCGAAGAGGCTGCAACTCGTCTTCCGAGGTCAGGTTTCCTTGGCGACGGTCTGAGGACGTCCGTCCCCTTACACCCGCCCTGGAGGGGGGCACTCTACCACGTCGTGGAACTCTTTCAAGAACGTCTTTGGTTCTTGAGGAACTTTCGTGGTACGGGGGCGCCAAGACTGCGGAAGTCCTCGGCTTGGTCCAGGCAGTGTGCCAGCCCGGGCCCCCCTTGTGATCGGCCCAGCGCTGCCGTTTTCGACCGCCGTTCACAACGGGGATCGAAAACGCCCTTTTTTTTCAGCGGTGATGCCTACCATCGCAGGAATTCACCCAAAGATTCTGCTGAGGAGACTGCTTTTCTACGGAGTTGCGTCGAGCGCGATGGCGATCTCGCACGGAAACAAAAACTCGGGATCGCCGCGATCGGCGAGCGTCTGGGCGAGCGTCTTGATCGAACGCGTCACCGGCCCGTCGTAAAGGACGCGGTCGCTGAAGCGAATCGTCACCGGGCGATCGCAATCGACCATTCGATCGTCGAGCCGGATGAGAAGCGTTTCGATTCCCTCAGCGCGAAGGATAACGATAACCTGCCCGTCGATGCGGGCATCGATGATCCCACCGCTGCGGGGAGCGTCGGCGGGGAGGGCGAGCCACGAAGAGCTCGCGCGCGAGGCGCCGGTCGGCTGCCAGATGACCCGATCGGGGACCGGATTGCGGGTCTGCTTCGCCATCCAGGGGAGGGCAGCGGCGTCGTCGCGGTCCATCCAATGCCCTTTGCCCTCGTGAATCTTCACGAAGGTTTCGTAGCCGTTCGGGTCGGCCGCATGAAAGGCCTCGAGGGCACGGCCGTAGTCGGCGCCGATCTTGGCCCGGTCGTAGGCGGTGTCGAGGGCGCCCACCTGGAGCGCGAAGGGGACATTCCGCACCGGCTCGAGCGAGACGCCGTTGGGATGCCCCGCCATCATCGCCGCCGCGGCCCAGTGGTCGGCCATCCGGGGGGCGAGCTGATAGACACCATCGCCGCCGGCCGAATAGCCAAGGACGTAGACGCGGTTGGGATCGACCTCGCCCGTGATCACCAGATCCTCGATGAGCCGGTGGAAGAGCCGGTCGATGTGGGCCTCGTGCCACAGGTTCCAGGTGTTCGTCGGAGCCCGCGGGGCGACGTAGATCCCCTCCTCGACCCTGTAGAGCTTTTTTTGGTTTTCCCACTGCTGATCGTTGACGCGCGCTGGAGCCCCGCCGCCGCCATGGAGCGAGATCCAGAGGGAATGCCCCCGGGGGGGCTTCTCGCCAAAAGTCTTGAGAAAGAAGGGCATGACGAGGTCGCCGTCGCGCAGCTCGCGGGCCTCGATCTCGGCTTGGCTCGCGGCGCGATGGGCGGCGCGGTGGGCCTCCCAGAGGAGATCGCGGGCTGCGAGGGCATCGGCTTTCGTGAGCGGCACGTCCGCCCACACTCCCTGCGCCACGATTTCAGAAGTCGCACCGGGCTCGGCGAGAGCCCCCCGGAGCGATTCCAGAGCCTGCGCCGACGCTGCCACGTCGGCCGCGCGGGCGCTCGAGATCGCGCCAGGGATCGCCCCGGCGACAAGAAGCCCGGTGACACACGCCACAAACAGCCACAAAACAACGGGCCAACGCATCGGTTCTTCTCCCGGAGCCATTTCTTGATTTTCTTATTGAGAGAGCGGCGGAGGATTGCCGGCCGAGTCTAGCCAGCGCCGCCTTGCATCAGGCCCACGATCCTGGGGACAATTTTCTCTAGATTACTCGTGCCACCGCCTCCCTTGCCGAGACGCCCCATGCCATTCCCACTCTCGCTTCCCGGCATGCGGCTCCTCGACCGGCGCGGCTTCCTCCGCGACACCGGCTCCGGCCTCGGCGGCATCGCGCTCGCCTCCCTGTTGGGGACGGCCGCGACCGGGGCGGAGCCACCGATCCGCCCGCTGATCGATCCGGCCCGGCCGCTGGCCCCCCGCGCCCCGCACTTTCCCCCCCGGGCGACGCGGGTCCTTGTGATCTTCTGCTCGGGAGCGATGTCGCAGGTCGACACCTTCGACTACAAGCCCGAATTGCTGCGGCGGCATGACACGCCGCTGCCGGAGAGCGTGTCAGGGGAGAAGGTGATCACGTTCCAGGGGGAACAGGGCAACCTCATCAAGCCGCAGTGGGAGTTTCGCCCCCGCGGCGAGAGCGGCACGATGACGAGCGACTTGCTCCCGCGCCTCGGGGCCCTCGCCGATCGGATGTGTTTCATCCATTCGATGACGGCGAAGTCGAATACGCACGGCCCTGCCGAGAGTCAGATGGCGACCGGGTTCACGCTCGACGGCTTCCCGAGCATGGGGGCCTGGACGACCTACGCCCTGGGGAGCGAGTGCGACGATCTCCCGGCCTTCGTGGCCATCCCCGATCCGCGCGGCGTGCCGCAGATCGGCCCGCGGCAGTGGGCATCCGGGTTTCTCCCCGCCGTGTTTCAAGGGACGCCCCTGGGGGCCGACCGCCCCGTCCCGAATCTCGCTCGCCCCGCCTCCCTTTCGGAAGCAACCGACGGAGCAACGCGCGACTTCATCCGCCAGCTCAACGACGCCCACCTCGCCCGTAACCCCGGCGACAGCGATCTGGCCGCCCGGATCGCTGCCTACGAGCTCGCCGGCCGGATGCAGCTCTCGGCCCCGCGCGTCGCCGACTTGTCAAACGAATCAGCCTCGACGCTCACCAGCTACGGCGCTGACGACGCCGCCAACCCCACCAAGGCCCGCTTTGCCCGCAACTGCATCCTGGCCAGAAAACTCCTCGAGCAGGGGGTGCGGTTCGTGCAGCTTTTCAACGGCGCCTATGCGATGGGGGAAGGGGTGGGGAACTGGGATGGCCACAAGACACTCGTCGACCAGTATTCCGTCCACGCCCCGATCCTCGACCAGCCGGCCGCGGCGCTCCTCGAGGACCTCGAATCCCGCGGGCTGTTGGACGATACGCTCGTCGCCTTCGTGACCGAGTTTGGCCGAATGCCGACCTTCCAGAAGGGGGCCAGCGGCCGCGACCACAACCCGGCCGGGTTCACCGTCTGGCTGGCCGGCGCCGGCGTGAAGCGGGCCTGGCACCATGGCGCGACTGATGAGTTTGGCTGGAAGGCGGTCGAGGATGTCTGCACGATCTACGACCTCCACGCCACGATCCTCCACCTCCTCGGCCTCGACCACACGCGGCTCTCTTACTATCACAACGGCATCGAGCGCCGGCTGACCGACGTCCACGGTCACGTCATCAAGGGTGTGCTCGCCTGACGGGGATGCGGACGCTCTACCTTGAACAAAGCACTATTCTTCTGTACAGTTCCTTTCAATCAAGGAGCCAAGCCATGAGCGTCGACATCTCGCTCGAAAGTCTTTCCACGGTCGAGAAACTCGCCCTGATGGAGCGACTGTGGATCGATTTGTCGCGTCACCCTGAAGACGTGCCCTCGCCAGCATGGCACGGAGCGGTCCTCGAGGAGCGACGAGAGGCCGTCCGACAGGGACGCACGAGCTTCGTGGCTTGGGAGGATGCCAAGAAACGGCTGCAGGAACGGCACGGATGAGGATCCGAATCCTTCCCGAGGCCGAGCGCGACCTCGATATCGGCTACGATTTCTACGATTCCCAATCCCCTGGGGCAGCGAGATTTTTCCTCCGCGGCCTGCTCGACGACATCGACGGGCTTTTGAAGCACGCCGGTGTCCACGAACAGTACTGTGGCTTTTTCCGCGCGATCTCGAAGCGGTTTCCGTTTGCGATTTTCTATGCTTTGAGCGAAGACACGATCGATATCTACGCGGTGTTGGATTGCCGTCAAGATCCCGATGCGATCACGTCCCGCCTCGGCGAACGGAACATCGACCGCGAGACACGGTCCTGACGGGGATACGGCATCGCTGCCAGGCATCACTCTGCCGGCGGCAGATGCCGGGCGAGATCCATGCTGTCGTGCAGCACCCGGACGATCTCGACCGCCGAGTCGCTCCGGAGCCTGAAAATAACGAAGTGCCGCGGCGTGATGACCCTGCCGGCGGCGGGAGCGACGCGATTCCGGGAATGGGCAAGGTGATACGTCTGCACCCCCGCAGCGATCTCGGGCCGCGTCTCGACACCTACCCGAGCCGGGTCAACGGTGAGATCCTCGATTGCCTGGACGATCAGCGCCGCGTAGCGGCGGCGGGCCGCATCACCAAAGGCCTCGGCAGACCAAGCAAGGATCCCAGCGAGGTCAGCCTCCGCGGCCGGAGCAAGAATCACCTTCCAGGGCCGGCTCATGTTCGCCGCCGCGCCGACCCCGCCGGCTTCGGTTCCCCGAGGGCATCAAGATGCTTGGCGAGGTTCTTGGAAGTGGTGAACTCGACACCACACCCCTGGTCGAGTTGATCGAGGCCTGTCTTCGCCAGCCGTCGCAGGGCGGCAAGCTTGGCCCCATCCTCGGCGGTCTGCTGCTGGAGGAGCCGGAGACCGGCTCGCATCACCTCGCTGGCGTTGCGATACCTCCCAGCTTCGATCTGCTCGTCGATGAAAACATCGAACGAATCCGTCAGATTCACGTTCCGCGTCGGCATGAATCCCTCTTGGAAAAAACTCCGACCTACTTTGCTTGGCGTCGACGAAAAGGACCACTCCATCGCCTTCAACCCCGGCGACGCCAGGACGCCTGCCACAACGTGCAGGTTACCCTCAATTAGCAATATTTGCCAATCGGGAACCAACGCCCCAGAATCCCCTGCGGCCGTGAGCGGTACGCAAGAGCCTGCGGGATTGGTCAGGAATCGACGCGGTAGACCTGCACGCGCCCCCAGGTGGGCCACTGCCCGTCCTTCGGCCCCGGCTGCGATTGGGCGCCCCCGAGGACGAGGCGCTGGCCGTCGGCGGTGAACCGGGCCTGGGTGATCCGCTGCTTCGTGTCGAGCGAGGTGACGAGGGCGCCATCGGCGGCGGAGAAGAGGGCGAGATTCCAGGTTCCCTGGGCCTGACGCCCCGCCATCACGAAGTGGGCGCCGTCGGGAGACCAGGCGAGCGCTTCCATGAGCCCAGAGCCATGCTGGCCGTCTCGGATCTGGTCGAGCTTTTCCCCTGTCCGCCAATCCCACCGCTGCCAGGTCATCTTGCCGTTGCCCGCCATCGGATCCCCCATCGGCCCCATGCCGCACACGAGGAGCGCCGCGTCGGCAGGGGCGAAGGCGAGGGCGTAGATGCCACCACAGTAGTGATGGCTCTTTGTTGTCCCCCAGGAGGTGAAGTCGGGGGAGGTGAAGCGACTGACAGGCTCGGGCCCGCCCCCCTCGCCGAGCCTCCACACCCGCACCTCGCCGAGCATGTTCGCGGCGGCAAGATGGAGGCCGTCGCGGCTGAAGCCACAGCAGAGCACCGGCGGCTGGTGATCGAACTCCGCGACGAGTTTTCCGCTCGCGGTATCAAAGACTCTCACCCCCGGCTCAGTCGCGGCGGCCGGCTCATATTTCCATCCCCCGGCAAGGTACTGCCCCGTGCAACTGGCGACCCGGCTCCCGTCGGGGGAGAGGGCGAGATCCCAGCTCCAAAACCGATGCGCCGGCACAGCCCGTATCACAGCACCTGATTCGAGGTCATGCCACAGCAGCTGCCCGTCGTAGCCGCCGGAGACAAGCGTCTTTCCATCGGCGAGCAGCGCGCAGCCGCTGGCATACGAGCCATGCACCCCCGCGAGCGCCACCTGCTCGCCCGACTCCGGATCGACTCGGACAACGCGGCCATCGGCACAGGCGGCAAAGGCGCGGCCGCCGTCGGTCGCAAGCGTTAGGCCAAAGACGCCAGTGGCAAGCGCGGAATCGTGGAGGAGGGTGAGCTTCATCGGTTCACGCCAGCAATTCGCCGATCGGCGCCTTCCCGTTCTCAACCAGGTGAAACGTCGGCAATCCCGGGAGATCGTAGCCGGCGTGGGGATCGAGCCCGAGGGCCGTGAAGATCGTGGCGAAGAGGTTTTGCTCGTCAATCGGCTGCCCGACGACGTCGACACCATCGGCATCCGTCGCGCCCACGACTACCCCGCGCCGCAGCCCGCAGCCGGTCATCATCAGGCTCCAGGCATTCGGGTAATGGTCGCGGCCGCGGGCGGCGTTGAGCCAGGGGGTGCGGCCAAACTCCCCCATCGCGATCACGAGCGTGGAATCGAGGAGGCCGCGCTCCTCGAGATCACGGACGAGATGGTAGAGGACGCGATCGAGCTCCGGCACGAGCATCTGATGGATCTCGTGCTGGAAGACGTGGTTGTCCCAGTTCATACCGTTGGCCACCATCACAAACGGCGCGCCATGCTCGACCAAGTGCCTCGCCATGAGGGCGTGCTGGGCAAAACTCCCCGGCCCGTAGCGCTCCCGGTCACGGGGGGGAAGCCGCTCGACGTCAAACAGATCGGCGCTTGCCGCCAGCCCCCGCATCCGCTCGAAGGCGGCATTCTGGCTGCGGGCGATCGAGCTCCTGCGATCACGCTCGAACCGCGACGTGAGGAACTTCCGCAGCGTCTCGCGCGTCTCGCGGTCGTGTCGGCCGAGGGCATCGGGGGCGACGTCGAGAAGCTGCGTGTAGTCGCCACCGAGGCGCACCGGCGCGTGCTCCACGCCGAGCCAGCCGGCCCAATTCCCCGCCTTGAAGCTCTCGAACTCATTTCCCCCCGGGACGGGATCGAGGAACACGAAGTTCGGGATCGGCGAATCGAGCTGGCCGACCGCGTGCGACAAAGCACTGCCAAGCGTCGGCCGGGTGAAGCCCGCCCGATCGGGATTGCCGCGCTGCAAGAGATTGATCGCCTGGAGATGCTCCGACTGCGCCGTCTTCATCGAGCGGACGATGTTGAGCTTGTCGGCGATCGAGGCGCAGTGCGGCATGAGGGCAGAGAAGTGCAGGCCGGGGATATTCGTCGGCGTGCTTCCGAACGGGCCGCCGCCGGGCCGGCCGGGCTTCGGATCCCAGGTCTCAAACTGGCTCGGGGCACCGCACAACCAGAGGAGGATGCAGCGCTTCTGGGCGCGCTTTGCCTCCGCGGCAAGAACGGGATTGTGAAACAGGCCGGAAAAACCCCCCACCCCTGCGGCGGAGAGCCCCTCGAGGAACAACCGACGATGGAGCCGATGCTCGTCACGCGGGCAGTCGCCGGGCTCGAGGTGTGGGGCAGGTTGCGACATCAGGCTCACGGCATGGTGAGAAATTCGGCGCTCGTCAACAGCGCCCAGACGAGATCACGAGCCGCCTCGGCCGGCTGCTCCGCCCGCGCCGCGACAAACGGCTCGGCCTGCGCCATTTCCTCGGGCGCAGGCGCTCGACCGAGCACGGCGTAAAAAGCGGCCTCGACGCGATCGGAGGGCGCCGGCAGCGCGGCGATCCGGGCGATCGTGCTCCCCGGGACCGGCTCGAGGAGCTCCTTCAAGGCCGGTGCCGCCGAGAGAAACTGGGCCTGCTGAAACGTCGCCTGATACTCCCGCGGCATGACGTCGGGAATCGCGGCCACTGCCGCGCGACGGAGGCTGTCATTCTCCGTCGGCCGGCCAGCGGCAATGCACCACGACCGGGCGATCTGCTCGGCGGTCAGCGACCGCTCTGCAGCGCACGCAAAGGCTGCCGGATCGGAGGTGCGAGCGCTGTCTGAAGCGATCCCCAGCGCGTAGACCCGGCTGAGAACGATGCCGCGGATCTCACGGCGGATATCGTGATGGTGGGCGGCGAAGTCGGCAGAGAGCCAGTCGAGGAGCTCCGGGTGGCTCGGCTGATTGCGGGTGGTCATCTCATCGACCGGCGCCACGATCCCGCGCCCGAGCAAGACAGCCCACAGCCGGTTGACCAGCGCCCGGGCAAGGAGCGGATTGCCAGTCGTGGCCGCCGCGGCAAAGGCTTCGCGCCGAGAAAACTTCGGGATGCGGGGCTTGGCTGCCGGATCGAGATAGCGCTCGTCACTGTCCGCTTCCGGGCTGCCATCCTCGGGCCGATTCTCGGCCACAGTGGGACCGTTGAGGAGGGTTACCACGGCCGGCTGCGATTCTTTTTTGAGGTTCGTGAAGTTGACGAAGCCCCCCACGGCCGATTCCGCCACGTCGGTTGCCCCCTCGACGTTCTTCCCCCGGTTGAAGGCCGCCACGAGCCCCCAGTAATGGGCCTGCTTGATCTCACGGGCGAGCGGATGGTCGTGGCACTGGGCGCAGTCGATGCGGGCGCCGTAGACGAGCGGGGCGACAGCCTCAGCGATCGCCTGATGGTCGTTGCGCCGCTCGTAGAGAAACCACGGCGCCCCCTTGTCGTCTGCGCCCGCCGACCGGGCGACGAGGATTTCGCGGACGATGCTGTCCCAGGGGCGGTTGGTGCGGAAGGCATGCTCGAGATACGACCACCAGCCGCTGCTCCGGCGGCGCTCCTCGCGCGATTCCCTTTTTCCCCGCCCCATCAGGAACACATCCCACAGCTCGCGCATCCGCACGGCATGCTCGTCGGAATCGAGGAGCCGATCGACCAGCGCCGCGCGCCGCGTTTCGGCTGGACCCGGGGCCTGGAGAAAGTCGCGCTGCTCGGCCGCGGTCGGGATCCGTCCGGCCAGATCGAGCCACACGCGTCGGCACCAAGTGGCATCGTCGACAGGAGGAGCCGGCTCCACGCCCTGCCGCGCCCACGCCTCCGCCATCAGCACGTCGATCGCCTCGGTCACCGTCGCGAAGGGTCTCGCTTCCGCCGTTTGCCCGGAGGGGCTCCCGGCGGGCTCTCCTCGGGCGCTCTCCAGGGCGGTTATCCAGGCCCGGATGATGCCCTGCTCGTCGTCGGAGAGCTGTTTGTCGGGGGGCATGTGCGGCTCGGCCCTCGCCGCGAGATTCACGAACAGCGGGCTCAATTCAGGCTGCCCCGCGAGCACGACCGCACCGCCATCCCCACCGGCAAGCACGGCGGCCGGGGTGTCGAGCTCCAGGCCGCCATGCTTCTCGATCGGCCCGTGGCACTTCACGCAGTGCCGATCGAGGAGGGGCTGCACCCGCGTCGACCAGAGCGCCGCCGGATCGGCCGCCGCGGCCCGGCCGGAGACCAGTAGCAAGAGCAGCAGCGGTGGGAGATGTCGGAGGTCCATCGAGAGCCACGCCTGGGAACGGCAACGGTCCGCGGGGCAAAAGGCGAAAGGGACAACCCTCAAACGTATTCGAGGCAATGAGAAGGAACAAGTCTGACCGGGCCGCCCCCGCTTCAGCGACCGAGTCCGCCTGCCCCACGTCGAACAGGGTCGTTCAAGCGTCAGCCCGTGTCGTGGGCCGCTGGCTCCCCTTGGCGACGCCCTGCTTCCCGCTGGCACCCTTGGCCGACGCCGTCTTGACGACCACTTTTTTCTTCACAACCACTTTTTTCTCAACAACCGCTTTTTTCTTCGAGGGCGGCGTCCTCGCAGCCGTTCCCTTTCCTTGGGCCTTGGCGGGCACCTTTTTCTCCAGCTTCGTCGCCTTCTTGCCCTCCTGCCTGATCTCACCGATCCGTGTGACGACGAGGAGCTTGACGAGCTTTGCCGGCAGGACGGCGTCGAAGGGGAAACGGATCGTTCCCTTGCTCGTGTCGTAGCCTGTCAGCGCTTCCTTGCAGGTCTCCACCGTCGACCCGCTCAAGGGATGGAAGGCCCCGTGCTTGGCCGCCGCGCGCCAGCCGACGAGCGGCGTCCCGTCGAGCTTCACCGCCGGCATCCCGTACGACAAACACTCCTCCCCCTTACGCACCGCGGCGTGAACGGCCGCCCGGATCTGCTCGAGCGCCTGCCGCTCGGTGGCGGGAAGACGGGCGTGGTAGGCATCGACAAGCGCAGAGCGGGTCGCCATGGCAACGTGTTCCTGGGACAGGGAGGGAGGAGCCGGAAAGATCCATTCTGGCGACCGGCCAGGCCGATTGGCTATCCTGCCCCTGGTGGTCCACTGCAGGTTTTTATCCCCCTCCGCGAGCCGAGCATGTCCGCGTCCCGCGTCCCCGCCGCTTCCCTCGGGCCTTGCCCCCCCTGCGACGTAATCCTCTGCGGCACGTGCGTCGCCGACATCCTCGTCCGGCCCGTTCCGCTCACGGTTGCCCCCGGCGCCGGCAAGCTCTTTCATGTCGATCCGATCCGGGTCACGACCGGGGGGATCGTCTGCAACACCGGCACGGCGATGGCCCGGCTGGGGATGAAGGTCGCCGCGTCAAGCTTGGTCGGCAACGATGTGTGGGGGGAGGTGATCCGCGCGACCCTTACGGGGGAGGGGATCGCGACGGCGGCGCTCGAAGCGAGCGACACCGTCGCCACGAGCACGACCGCCGTCCTCATCGATCCCAGCGGTGAGCGGAGCTTTGCCCACCATGGCGGGGCCCCGGCGACCATCGATCTGACCTTCATCCGCCGCCAGCTTCCCCATTTCGCGGCCGCCCGCCTCGCCCTCGTCGGCTACCTCGGGCTCCTCCCCGGTCTCGAGCCCGATCTCACCGAAGCCCTCGCCGAGATCCGCGCCACCGGCTGCACGGTTGCCCTGGAGACGGCCGGGAGCGGCGGAACGCTCGCCCAGGTGGCGCCGGCGCTCCCCCTCGTCGATGTCTATGTTCCCAGCCTCGATGAGGCCCGCCACCAGACCGGCCTCGACGACCCCCGGGCGATCGTCGACTGCTACCGCTCCCACGGCGCGCCCGGCCTCATCGGTGTGAAGCTCGGCACGCTCGGCACGCTCCTTTCCCCGAGCAGGGGAGAGTGGCTCGAGATCCCCTGCGTCGCGGCCCCGGGCCCGGTCGTCGACACGACCGGCGCCGGCGATTCACTCCTCGCCGGCCTCATCACCGGCCTGCTGCGGGGGATGCCGCCACGCGACGCGGGCCTGCTCGGCGCCGCCACCGCGGCCTGCTGCGTCACCGGCCTCGGTGCCACGGAGGGACTTCGCGGCTTCGAGGAAACCGCCCGGCTCGCCGGCTTGCCGCGGTGAGAGGCCGGCTGCTCAAGTCCGGGAGCCAGCGCGACTCAAGAAAAACGAGAACGAATCGGCGAGCGCCAGCCAACTGGCCTCGATGACGTTCTCGCTCACTCCCACAGTCCCCCACACCGACTCACCGTCGGTCGATTCGATCGAGACGCGGACCTTTGCCGCCGTCCCTTCTTGGGCATTGATGACGCGCACCTTGTAATCGAGCAGCGCCATCCGCTCGACCGCCGGATGGACCGTTCCGAGTGCCTTGCGGAGGGCGGCGTCGAGGGCGTTGACCGGCCCGTCCCCCTCGGCCACCTCGTGGCGGATCGAACCGGCGACGACGAGCTTGACCGTCGCCTCGGTGCGGATCTCATCGGTGGTCACCGCCCCATCCCCGGTCGCCGCAGCGGCCCCGGCCCGCCCGCGACTCTCGACGGCGACGTTGTAGGAGAGCTTCTCGAAGGGGGGGCGGAACGTGCCGGCGCAGCGATCGACGAGGAGATCGAACGAGGCGCCGGCCGCCTCGAACTGCCACCCCTCGTTCTCGAGCCGGCAGACCTCGGCCAGCACCCGATCGAGCAGCACGCGGTCATTGCGGACGTCGGGGCGCGTCACCATCGCCTGGATGTTCGAGCGGCCCGACAACTCGCTGACGAGGATCCGCCGCTCGTTCCCCACCGCTTCAGGATGGATGTGCTCGTACGACTCCGTCGCCTTGGCGACGGCGTGAACATGCATCCCCCCCTTGTGCGCGAAGGCACTCGTCCCCACGAACGGCTGCCCGGCCCGGTAGACCATGTTGGCCGTCTCGTAGACGAAGCGCGAGAGCTCCGTGAGATGGCGCGTGCCGGTAAGCCTGAGGACGCTATGCCCCCGAAGCTTGAGGGAGAGGTTGGCGACGACGGAGATCAGATCGGCGTTGCCGCAACGTTCGCCGATGCCATTGATCGTCCCTTGAACCTGGCCGGCGCCCGCCTCGACCGCCGCGAGTGAATTGGCGACGGCGACGTCGCAGTCGTTGTGGCAGTGGATGCCGATGGCGACGTCGAGATCGGCCTCCCCCAGAACGGCACCAGCCTCACGGACAATCCCGGCCACCTCGTGGGGGAGCGTGCCGCCGTTGGTGTCACAGAGAACGATCCGGGTGGCCCCGGCGCGGGCGGCGGCGAGGATCGTCTCGGCGGCATAGCCGGCATCGAGCTTCCAGCCGTCGAAGAAATGCTCGGCGTCGTAAAACACCTCACGGCCGGCCCCGGTGAGGAAGGCGACGGTGTCGGCGATCATGGCGAGGTTTTCCCCGCGCGTCACGCCGAGCACCTCGGTGACATGGAAGGCGGAGGTTTTCCCGACGATCGTCACCACGGAAGTGCCCGCCTCGACCAGCGCCTTCATGCCGGGATCGTCGGCGGCCGCCATCCCGCGGCGGCGCGTCATCCCGAAGGCCACGACCCGCGAGTAGGCAAGCGAAAGCTCACGGACGCGGGCGAAATACTGGGCGTCCTTCGGATTGGAGAGCGGGTAGCCCCCCTCGATGAAGTCGATCCCTGCAGCATCGAGCCGCCGCGTGATCGCGAGTTTGTCTTCGAGCGAGAAATTGACCCCTTCCCCTTGGCTGCCGTCGCGGAGCGTGGTGTCGTAGATCTCGATCGTGCGCATGGCGAAACTGCCTCGGACGGAGTGCGGAAGGAGAACCTGCGCCAGACGGCCGATCGGGGGGAGGGGAGCTCCTTCCCGGACGGAAACCGGGCGGGGGCGGCGATCACCTCCGCCCGAGAAAAGGCCGCACCAGCCGATGGCCCGGCGGCGCGTCGCGTTCGGTCGCCCACGCGGCCCTTTCGACTAGGATAGCGCTCTTTTGGCAGCGCCACAAGGCGCGCCCCATGGCCCCTCGCCCAACGCTGTTCAGACTCCCTGTCCGGTCCCCATCCACATACGTTGTCCGACTATGGATCTCGTCAAGCTGTCGATGCTGCTGGTCCCGCTGGCGATCTTTCTGGCGATGATGCTTGCTGCCATCGGCGGCCATCGACTGGCCGAGCGGCACGTCTCCAAGATTCCAGACGAAGGGGTGGTCGGGGCGGGTGCGATCGATGCCGCCGCGCTCGGGCTCCTCGGGCTCCTGCTCGCCTTCTGGTTCAACGTGGCCGCCACCCACCTCGACCTGCGGCGGAGCCTGATCGTGGAGGAGGCCAACGCTATCGGCACGGCCTGGCTGCGGCTCGACCTGCTTCCTGCCGAAGCCCGACCGGCGAGCAGGGATCTGTTCCGAGCGTATGTCGATGGCCGGCTTGCCCTGACAACAAATCAGCCTGACGGCACCCCGGATGCCACTCTCGACACGAAGCTCGAAGACATCCGCGCGGCCATTTGGACGACCTCCGTCGCTGCCGCACCGCGATGCGAAAGCGCGCCGGCAGCCATGCTCCAACTCGACTCGCTCAATGAAATGTTCGATGCCGCAACGCGACACGACGCATCGTTCAACGCCCACACACCGACCGCGATCGTCGTCCTCCTGGCCGTCGTGGCGATCGTGGCAACGGTCCTCGTCGGATACGACCTGGGGCGATCCAAACGATTCGAGTGGTTCCACGCGACGCTCTTTGCGGGCGTCATCGCCGCGACGATCTGGGTGATCTACGATCTCGAGATGCCGCGCTACGGCTTGATCCGGGTCGACGACTACGACCGGACGATCCGCGAGGTGCGCGAGGGCTTCGACCGCGTGCCGGAGTCGATGCACGCGACTTGAACGCGGGGACGGGTGCAGCTCATCCGCCGTCCTCCTCTTCGTCCTCGTCTTCGTCCTCGTCGCCATCTTCGTCTTCTTGCTCGTCTTCGTCCTCGTCGCCGTCCTCGTCGCCGTCACCATCGACCTCCGGCCCGGTGTCGTTGGAGTCGACGATGAACGATTCCGACTCGTCCTCTTCCGCGAAGGCGTCGTCTGCCTGCCCTTCCTCGTCGGACTCCTCGGCGTCGTCCCACGCGCCCGACACGGCCTCGTCCTCGTCGGTCTCATCCTCCTCGACAACCTGCCGGCCGAGGCTGGCCCGGCCGCCAGGGATCGAGACGTCTTCGACTCGGTCGTTTTCCTCATCGTCATCCGCATCGTGCGGCGAGACGCCCAGCGGCCGGACGGCAACCGACGGGAGCGCGGGGAGGGAGGGCGTGCCGTGGGCAGCCGTCGCGCCGGGCACAGGCTTCATCGACGCTGCGTGGGACGTCATGTCGACTCCTCGGGCCGTCTTTTGCTTCGCCGGCTTTACGGCGGCCCGGGAAGACTTCCCGGCAGGCTCCCCCTTTCCGTCGTCGTGCGGCTGGATCTTGACACGACGGGGTGATGGCGAGACCGGCGCGTTCCGCGCGGCCTTCTTCGCTTCCCACTGGTCCATCGTGAGGAGGATTTCGCGGGCCTGCGAGCCGGCATAGATCCCCACGACGCCGTCCTCGGCCATGAAGTCGATGAGGCGGGCCCCGCGGCCGTAGCCGACCCCGAGGGCGCGCTGGAGCAGCGACACGCTCCCGCGCCCCTCGCGGATCACCACCTCGACGGCGGCGTCGTACATGTCGTCCTTGTCCTTCGGCGATGCCCCGCTGGCGGTGTCGCCCGACGGTGCCGGCTGGAGGTTGACCAGCTCCGCCGCGTACTGCGGCTCGCTCGTCCCCACCGCCGCCATCACTCGGGTGATCTCCTCGTCGGAGAGGTAGGTCCCCTGGCCCCGGAGGATCTGGCTGGTGCCCGGGGAGAGGAAGAGCATGTCGCCGTTGCCGAGGAGCCGATCGGCACCGCACTCGTCCAGGACGACGCGGCTGTCGGTCCGGCTCGCCACCTGGAACGCGATCCGCGCCGGCAGGTTGCTTTTGATCAGGCCGGTGATGACGTCAACGGTCGGCTTCTGGGTGGCGAGGACGAGATGAATGCCGACGGCCCGGCTCTTCTGTGCCAGCCGGATGATGTGCTGCTCGATCTCCTTGCCGGCGGTCATCATCATGTCGGCGATCTCGTCGGCGATCATGACGATGAACGGCATCGTCGTGGGGATCGCCGCCGCCTCCTCGTCGGTCTCCGGGCCGATCCGCTTGATGAGCTCGTCGCGGCCCAGCGCGTTGTAGCCGGTGAGGTGGCGGACGCCCACCTTCGCCAGGAGGGCGTAGCGCTCCTCCATCTTCTCCACCGCCCAGGCAAGGATCGCCTCCGCCTTCTTCATGTCGGTGACGACCGGGTGCATGAGATGGGGGAGCGACTTGTACGGCGTCAGCTCGACCATCTTCGGGTCGATCATCAGCATTCGCACCTCGTCAGGGCGGCGGGTCATGATGATCGAGAGGATGAGCGAGTTGAGGCACACGCTCTTCCCCGTGCCGGTCCGACCGGCGATGAGGAGATGGGGCAACGAGGCCATGTCGACGACCATCGGATTGCCCGCCACGTCCTTGCCGAGGAACAGCGGGATCTTCAGCGTCTTCGCCTTGGCTTGTGCCTCCTCCATCACCTCTCGGAGGCGGACCATCTGCCGGGTCGTGTTGGGCACCTCGATGCCGACCGAGTTCTTGCCGGGGATCGGGGCGACGATCCGGACGCTCGGCACGCGCAAGGCGATCGCCAGATCGTCGGCGAGGTTGACGATCTTCGCCAGGCGCAGGCCCGCCTCGAGCTCGATCTCGTACTGCGAAATGACCGGGCCGGTCTCGATCTCGACGACGCGGACCTTGAATCCGAACTCGGCGAAGGTCTTTTCGAGCATCCGCGCCCGTTCCCTCACCTCGTGCTCCTGCTCGTGCTGCTGCAGATGCTCCGTGGGGAGGAGAAGCTCGAGCGAGGGGAGCTCGTAGTCGGCCCCGACCGAACCATCGTCGACATTCACCTCCATCGGCCGCCGCCGGCTGGCCAGCGACTTGATCGGCACCCGCGCGGCCACCGGTGCATCGACCGAGGACGCCTCCGATGCCTCGTCGTCATCGGCCTCGTCGAGGCCATCCTCGACGTCGTCGGGCTCGAACGTCGAATCCTCGGCGGCGGGCCGAGCCGAGGGCTTTCGAACCTTGATCGTCGGGCCCAGCGAATCGGCATCGTCGCCGGCGTCGCTCACCGATTCCGACTCATCGTCCTCTGCGGAAACGCCGCCAACCGGCTTCGCCGGACCGCGGCGTGCCTGCCACCACGTCGGCTCGGCCGGAGCAGCGATCGACGCGACGGCGGCCCCTTCCGGCGCCCCGACTGCCGTCTTGCGGCGACGAAGGAGCGCGGCACACGCCCCGACGATCACGCCCCCGACGCTGGCCACGAAGGCCGCGAGGCGCAGCAGTGCGGTGTCGCAGACGAGAAACAGCCCGGCGGCCGTGATCCCGCTGACGACGATCGCCGCCCCCGTGTGGGCGAGCAGGCCCTCGGCGAACAGTCGACCAGTGGCGCCGATGGCGCCCCCCGGTCCCCACACGGGACGGGGGAAGGAATCGGGGAGGAACATCGCCAGAAGCGTGGCGGAGCCGACCGTGGCGATGACGGCGCCGACGGTGCGGAGAGGCAGATCGGCAAGGACGCGGCGACGCAGCAAGCTGACATCGAGCGCCGCAACAAGGGCTAGGCCGATCCACGAGGCGATCCCGAGCCAGCGGTAGGCCTGGCCGGCGAGGAACGAACCGACCGCGCCACAGGCGTTCAGCGCCCGGGCATTCGGCGGGAAGGCGTGCGGATCGGGGGGATCGGCGGCGTCGAAGGTCGCCAGGGATGCCAGCACGAACGTCGACGTCGCCAGGAGCACCAGGGCCGTGATGTCACGGACGCGGTCGCGCGGCGCGACTGGGGCCGTCTCGACGGGGGGCCGTGCCGCGGGGGCGGAACGGCCGGGCGAGCGCCCCGCCTGCGGTGGGGCGAGGGCCTCGACGTCTCGGTACGGAGCATCAGCGGTAGCCATGGGGAGTCCTTTCCATCGGAACTCTACAGGCCGCTTTTGGGCACGCCGTTGGCAAGCCGCGGACTCCGCTCCGGATCGCTCCGCTGAGGGTGCGGAAGACTCCGATCGGGCCGGTCATGACGGCTGCGCCGGTGGGAGCCCCGCAGGGGAGGATGGAACGATGCCCGCCCGGATCGTTTTGAGCGCCGCACTGCTCTCCCTCGCCATCACGGCACTCCTCGGTGGCCCCCCGTGGACGCCGCTGGGAACGATCGCCGTCGCCGCGTCGCTTTTGGCCTCCGCCGGCCCGGCGTCGTGAGGCATAGTCGTCCGCGGGATCAGCCGCGGGGCTTCTTGCCGCCGGCGGTCTTCCGGGCCACCGGCTTCGCCACCACGGCCTTGCGCGCAACGGCCTTCTTTTTGACCGGCTTCCTCGTCCCGGGCGAGGCGGTGACATGTTCGGCAAGCGCCGCTTTGACACTGGCCCGCTCGGTACGGGCGGCGGCCGTGCGGATCTTTTTCGAAGGGCGCGTCGAGGCTTCCCGCTTTGAGGCGACCGCCTTCGGCACCGACGACCCAATCTCGGCGAGCCTCGCTTCGAGGCGGGCGAGCATGCCGGCGAAGATCTCGCTCTTCTCCTCGCTGCGATCGTTCCCGCCGACGCCACGGGCCCCCGCGGCCGCCTGCCCGGTGCGCCGCTGGGCGCGGAACGTGTCGCGCCACTTGTCGCGGAACGACCGCGCCAGCTCGATCGCCTTGCCCAACTGTGCCGCGCTCGCTGTCGCCAGCGACTTGCCGAGGCTCGACTCGAGCAGCCGGCGTTCCGCGACCGTGAGCAGTTCGGTAGCGCTTGTCTTGGCACGCTTGGCCATGGGTGGTTCTTTCTGGAGGGAGGGTCTGATGGGTCGCGGTGCGATCGAGCCAGCCGTCGACAAGGCTATTCCGCTGACCTTGGTAAACGTCGCCGTCTCCGACTGTAGCGTGCGGACCGTCGAATGGCCAAGTGTGCGGCGCCTGAACGGGCCGACGGCGCGAGTCCCAATGGGACAATTGTCCCCCTTACGGCACACTATGGATTTGCGACGGGCACCGGTCCGTCGGAAGGAAGGCGATCCCCCCCCGGAACAACTCTCCCATGAGCCGCATCCTTCGCCTCGGCAGCTCCCCGCGCTTTGCCGACGTCTTCATCCATGGCGGCACCGCCTTCTGGGTGGAGGTCGCCAATGACACGACCCTCGACACCGACGGCCAGATTTCCCAGGTGCTCGCGCAGATCGACACCACGCTCCCGGCGATCGGTAGCGACCGAACGAAAATCCTCCAGGTGATCATCCACCTTGCCGATCTGTCCGATGGAGGCACGCTCGACCGGCTGTGGGATGCCTGGGTGCCGAAAGGACATCCCCCCGTGCGAGCCCGGGTCCAATCGGGCCTCGGTGGGAATTGCCGGGTGGAGATGGTGGTGACGGCGGCTGTCGATGCGGAGAGCGGCTCTTGAGCGGTGCCTGGATCGGCGTCATCACCGGCTTGCTCGCGGCCTTTTTCAGCGCGCTTTCGTATCTTGTCTCCCGCCACCATGTCCTCTCCCATCCGGAACTCGAGGGGGAGGGCGGGGGGCCGCGACTCATCGTCCAGTCCCACGTCCTCATGGGGCTCGCGTGCATCCCCGCCTGCCTGCTTCTCTGGCCGCGGGGGGGCGGGCCGGCGGCGGCCTCGTACCTGCCGCCGGCGTGCCTCTGTGCGATTGCCTACCTGATCGGACAGAGCTGTTTCTTCACGGCGCTACGGGAGGTGCCGGCATCACGGCTCGCGCCGCTGTTGGGGCTGAAGATCGCGATGCTCGCGGGAATCGTCGCGCTTGTCCTCGGGCCCCCACTCGGCGGTCGACAGTGGGCCGCGGTCGCCCTCTCGGTCGTGGCGGCCCTGGCGCTGCAGCGTGGCGACGATCGTCTTCCGGCACGGGCCCTCGGCCTGATCCTCGTCGCCTGCCTCTGCTTCGCGATCGCCGACCTGGCAATCGTCTCGCTCATCGGCCGGCTCGCCGGCGGCAACGCCGAGCCGATGGGCAGGTTTCATGCCGGCGTCCTCGCGATGGCCATCACCTACGTCGCCTGCGGCGCGATCCTCCTCCCGGCGGCTCCTCGGATGTGGCCGCGCTCGGGAGGCGGATGGCTGCCGGCCGTGCAGTATTCGCTCGTCTGGCTGCTGGCGATGATCGCGCTCTACGCCTGCCTCGGTCAGGTCGGCGCGGTCTTCGGCAACATCCTCCAGAGCACGCGCGGCGTGATGTCGGTCGTGATCGGGGCGGCCCTGGCCCACGCCGGCTGGCACGATCTCGAGGAGCAGGTCGACCGGGCCACGCTGCTCAAGCGGATCGCCGCCGCCATGCTGATGACGGCGGCGATCGCGCTGTGGGTCAGCGACGTGTCGTGAGGCGGGGGATGAGGTCCCAACGGCCGGCGATCACTTCCCCGCCTTCGCCTCGAGCTCCTCGAGATAGGCCTTCATCGTCTCTTCCATCGGACCACCGAGCGCCACGGCCTTCCGTTGGGCAACAATCGCCTTCTTCACGTCTCCCTGCATCGCGTAGAGATGGGCGAGTGTGTCGAGGACCGGGCCATTCTCGGCATCGAGCTTGGCGGCCTTCTCGGCGGCCTCGGTCGCGGCGGCCGTCAGGGCGTCATCAATCGGCGCCCCACGCTCGGCGAGGGTCACGATCATCCAGGCCAGAGCATTGAGCCCCTCGGCGGAATCGGACTGGGCTGCGGCGAGCTTCGAGAACGCCGCGGCGGCCTTCTCCCCGCCCCCTTGGATCGCCATCTGAAGACGGACTTGGTCGAGCTGGCCGCGGACCTGCTCGAGCTTCTGCTTGACACGCGGGTTCTTCGCCCCCGCGATCATCCCGTCAACCAGCTCGGCCGCTTCGTCCCCCTTGTCGGCCTGGAGCAGGGCACGGATCTCGGCGAAGGCCTGGTTGACCTTCTCCATCTCCGCCATCTCCTCGGCGTGAACGGCGCGATCCCAGCTGCCGTCGACAACGTCGGCGAGCGGGCCCTCCATCTCCATCGGATGACCGATCCACTCGATCTCGCCGGTTTTGCCGACGATGAACGCCGTCGGAATGCCGTTCTGTCCGGCCGCCTGCATGTAGTCGGCATAGACCGACTTGTCGGGGTCTGTCGTCAGGCAATAGTCCTTCGTCACGTCGGCAAACGTCTCCCCTTCGCCGTTGTCACGTGCGAGAAACTCGTTGACGGTATCGAGATCTTCGTCGCTGACGCTGATCACCTGAACGTCTTTGTCGGCGTAGTCGGCCTGGATCTGGGCGATGTGGGGCATGCTCATGATGCAGGGGCCGCACCAGGTCGCCCAGAACTCGACGACGTAGACCTTCCCCTTCTTGAACTCGGTGACCGGCTTGTACTTCCCGCCGCCGTCCTGCACCCAGTGCTCGACATCGATCGCCGGCGCCGGGGAGCCGATCGTGAGCTCGGCGGCCGGCAGGGCCGCGGCGCCTCCGATGAGAAGCGAGAGCGCGGCAAGGCATCGGCGGGAAAGGGGGGGCATCGGGGGTCTCCTGTCGAAGGGGATCGTGACGACGAGCGTGGTCGGAATGGGGCGCTGTGGTGGTCGAATCTACCGAGCCAAAAGTCTACCGCTTCGGCGGCGGCTGGTCAGCCATCCTCGGGCGTCACCCCGAGGACGATGTCCCACCGTGCCGCGAGCTCACCGATCCGCGAGCCCTCGATGGGGAGAAAATCGGCGACGACGGCGGCCGCATCGACCGGCGACAGCGACCGTAAGATCCCGTCCCGTCCATTTCCAGGATCCCCCTTCACGTAGCACTGCGACGTGAGAAGGTGGCGGTCGCCACGGCTCACCTTGACGTGGATGTGCGGGGCGCGGCCGGGGTAGGCGACCGGCCGGATCGTCCGGAAGCCGTACTCCCCGGCCAGCCCGGTGAGAAATCGGCCATAGCCCTGGAAATGCCCGTCACGCTGCTCGGCATTGCCGCTCCGGGAGTGGAGATAGGCCCCGTGGGCATCGCACTGCCAGATCTCGACCAGCGCTCCCCGGAGCGGATTCCCCGCCGCGTCGAGCACAGCACCCGAGAACCAGGTCACCTCGCCGTCGGCGGGGGTCGCGGCATCGGTGATCCGGAGGAGATCGTTGTCGGTGTCGAGGGGGAGCCGGTCGGGGAAAAACGGCCCCTCCGTCTGCTCGGGTGTTCTCGTCAATTCGTCGGCGTAGGCGCCGGGCCGGGCAGCAAACAGCGCCGACAGCGCTGCCAAACGCAGCACGCGTCTGCGACCCTCGCCTACGCGCTCGAACGACTTACGATTGAACAGGTGCATGGTGGTCTCTTCGGGAATGAGGCTGAGGGTCAGGCGAGGATCTCTTGAATGACGCGGCCGTGAACGTCGGTGAGCCGGTAGCGGCGCCCCTGGAAGCGATACGTCAGTCGCTCATGGTCGATCCCGCACAGGTGCATGAGGGTGGCGTGGAAGTCGTGGACATGGACGCCGTCACGGACAACGTTGTAACCGAACTCGCACGTCTCGCCGTGGCTGATGCCCCCCTTCACGCCGCCACCGGCCATCCACATCGTGAAGCAACGCGGATGATGGTCGCGGCCGAAATCCCCGCCGGCCGTGTAGAGCCCCTGGCAGTAGTTCGTCCGCCCGAACTCTCCCCCCCAGACGACGAGTGTGTCGTCGAGCATGCCCCGGTCGGCAAGATCCTGGACGAGCGCCGCCGCCGGCTGGTCGGTCTGCCCAGCCTCACCGCGGATCCCTCCCGGCAGGCCGCCGTGATGATCCCAGTCTTGATGATAGAGCTGGATGAAGCGCACCCCCCGCTCCGCCAGCCGTCGCGCAAGGAGGCAATTGGCCGCGAACGTGCCGGGGTCGTTGGCCCCCGGTCCATACTTCTCGATCACATGCGCCGGCTCGTCGGCGAGATTCGTGACGTCGGGAACGCTCGCCTGCATCCGGAAGGCGAGCTCGTAGTTAGCGATCCGAGCAGCGATCTCGGAATCGGGATTGGTGGCGAACTGATGCTCGTGGAGCTGTTTCAATCCATCGAGGGCAGCGCGGCGGTTCTCGCGCGACACGCCAGCCGGATTGCCCAGGTAGAGGACCGGATCGCCGCCGGAGCGGAAGCGCACCGCCTGATGGCGAGTGGGGAGGAAGCCTGAGCCCCACAGATGGCTCATGAGCGGCTGGCCCCCTTTGTTTTTCGTGATCAGGACGACAAACGAGGGGAGATTGTCGCTGGAATCGCCGAGGCCGTAGTCGAGCCAGGCGCCGATGCTCGGCCGGCCGGGGATCTGGGCGCCGCTCTGCATGAAGGTGACACCGGGACCGTGGTTGATGCTCTCGGTGTACATGCTCTTGATGAAGCAGAGCTTGTCGGCCACCTTCGCCGTGTGGGGGAGGACCTCCGACAGCCACGCCCCCGACTGGCCATACTGGGCGAACTGCAACGGCGAGCCGACCAGCGGGATCGAGCTCTGATTCCCCGACATCCCGGTGAGCCGCTGGCCACCGCGGACGCTCTCCGGGAGTTGCTCGCCGGTCCGCTCGACGAGCGTTGGCTTCCAGTCGTAGAGATCGAGCTGCGACGGCCCGCCGGACTGGAAAAGATAGATCACCCGCTTCGCCTTCGGCGCCAGATGGAAGGCATCAAGCGCGCCGTGCGGCGTCGCGGGGACCGCCGCGGCCCGTCGGGCGAGAAGGTC
>Ga0114972_10000073_pt1 | contig 64518 bp, 50 predicted proteins | sample M_140807_EF_Meta_FD_87354 | JGI IMG/M metagenome (GOLD analysis project Ga0114972, IMG submission 87354) | Freshwater microbial communities from Lake Montjoie, Canada to study carbon cycling - M_140807_EF_MetaG | ecosystem: Environmental > Aquatic > Freshwater > Lake | place: Lake Montjoie... | reverse complement strand
TAAAAAGCATGAAACGCAGTGGTGATTTGGGTGGCTCGACTCGCTCAACGCTCGTCGGCAGTTTTTTGCTGAATAGTTAGTTGTTTCCCCCCGGCGGGCTTTCGCCCGCCACCCCTAAGGGGTCGTGGGAGGTTATTGGGAATTATAGGGGTGAATAGTTACAAAAGAGCTTAATATGGATGATTCAAACGTACCACATCCCCAATTCAATTCTGAGAAAAAAGGGAACTCTCGAAACGTATCGCGAACAGGACTCATTATAGGTGTGCTTTTTGGCATCCCGTTGGTCGTAACGCTCCTTCTGCAGGGAGTTATGCACGAACGGCTTCGCGAGAACGCCGTCCCAGTAGTAGAGATCTTTGGTGCCGAACTCCCACAAACATTCGAAGTGGTCCTTACTCAGAAAACTGAAGAGGGCATCTTTGCGCGAGTAATTGACCGTTCTCTTCAGATTCGACTCGATCTTTTCATCGTCGGAAAGGGAGGAGTAGCAAAGGGATCTGAACTTCTGGATATTTTGAAGCGCGAAAAAGCACTCAAGGAAGCGAGCGGTATCTCACCTGCTATCACAAAGATGTTTTTAGGTGAATTCAACCCTCTTCGCGCGAAACTCGAAGAAACATTCGACATTCAGATAGGTTCATCGGTGCGGACCGTCTCACGAATTATTTCAAAAGATAAGGAGACCTTTTATATCGGAGTCATCGGAGGTTCTGAACGGCAATTTGGATTTATTCTACTCGATCCGAAAAAAGAGCTTACCAAAGAATCCCTTACCTCAACTCTCGCTACCCTCGCACCACTCGGATAATCTCGCCACGATCGAGGTACTAAACGATCTTAGAGGGTGAGAAATAATGAATCTGGTTATGATTGCATCATTTTTTTCTCAGCCTTTCATTTGACCTCGAGAAGCGATGCCATCTTCGCCTCAAGGATCGCCGTGGTAAGGGGCTTTATAACATACGTTGCAACCCCGTCCCGTTTTTCAGTAGAGGCTACGTTTTTTCTTTGAGATTCTGTCGTTATCACTAGAAGGGGGGTGTCTCGGTGTTTATCGTCGGCCCTTACAGCCTTTAAAAGATCCGATCCATCAATCGTTGGAATATTCCATTCAGTGATGATGAGTTGAAACTCTGATTCCTTTAATTTTTCGAGCGCCTCATTTCCATCGGCCGCCTCAACAACATTAGTAAATCCGAGCTGTCGTAAACTATTTCTAACAATCCGTCGCATCGTCGCAAAATCATCAACAACTAAAATCGGCAAATCTCTCGGTACAGTTGCTGGTATCGGCATGTGCTCCTCTTTTCCCTTCTTCTGAACTCATTTTTTCAACCAAAGGGCGAGTTTCAGATGAACGGTCGCTCCTTAGGTATCCTCCTTTTTAACGACACATAAAGCGAAAAACTTAAACTCTTTTCGTCGAATTCTAGTCACACTCAGTTGTTACAACCTCTCCTCGATAATGAGTAAGAGCAGCAGTAATAAATTCAGGAATTGTTTTATTACTGGATAATTCAGGAAGATTATCAATAGGAAAATAACGAACCTCACTCGTCTCGTAGCTCGTCGTCATATCTCCTGAGATATATTCACAGAGAAAAACAAAGGTGTAGACATGGTGGGCTGAAGTATGTCCATGCTTTCGACCATCGGAGATCCAACAGAGACGCACAGGCCGAACGGTAAGTCCTGTTTCCTGCACAAACTCTTTGATAACTCCCTCTTGTGGTGAATCGTTTACATCTATCCATCCACCCGGAAGTGACCACTTACCATCACTCCGCTCCCGCACAAGCAAAACCTTGTCATCCCTAAACAGAGCACCCCTACAACCAACCTTTGGGGTTGCGTATCCGGTTTGAGCATCGTGAGGGATAAAGAGTTCAGAAGAGGGGGACTCGAGGAGCGTTGCAATGCTCTCGGTCGAGAGGTCATAGAGTTCCTGGTACCTCTCCCGATCAAAATAGCGATTACTATAGGCGAGGCCGTTCTGAGCGAGAGCTCGAACTCGACGAAGATTATCAAGAATAGCGGTATATTTTGAATTCATAAAACGATGGTAGCACTCGGAGGAATATACGCAAAAAAGGGCGCAAAACTGGGATTTCGATTAAATTATTGCATTACTATTAGATATAGATATATACTAGAAAACATGAGATGCGTAATGAAGCAAAAGGCATATAAAGCCAAATAAATCCAATGATTACAAAAACAGATCCAACATCGCTCGACTCTCTTTTAGAGCAGGGACTACTCTGGACACCAACGGCCTCGGCACTTGGAGATGCATCCGAGTGGGGTGCTCCCTCTTCCTTTGTGGCAACCAATATCCCCGAGATTGATCGTGAGCTCGGTGGTGGTTTGCAGAGAAATGCGATTCACACCTTTTCGGGAACCCCTCTTGATACTATCCCATCAACACCGATCCTTTTGAGTTCATATCTGGCTATCCAATGTCGAATACAGGGTCATGATAAAAAAGCGGTCGCCTGGATTGGACCACCGCACGAGTGGCCAACTCCCTGGTTCCTCACTCAAATAGCTGAGGATTTAAGCCCCTCTTCACTCCTCTTTGTGCAGGTTACAAATAGCGCAGATCTTCTCTGGGCTATCAAAACCGCTCTCTCCTCCCGATCGCTTAGCGCAATTGTTGCTCCAGTACCCCGACTCAACGTTCGAGAGACACAATCGCTCTCGGTACTCGCACGATCGGGCGGCTGCTCGGCATTTTTCTATCGAAAAAAATATGATCCATCACCCTCTGGATACTATTCGCACTGGATAGTCGAAGCTCGAAACCGAGAAAATTCATTAGAAGAACCTTTTCGTTTCCCCTCGTTTTTACTCAGCCTAAGAAGAACAAAAGGTAAGCAACCATCGAAGACGCAGTGGCAGATAATCTGGAATAACAGGAGATTCTTCGTGCATGATAGTACAATCTCGCCGGCCGATGCGGTTCCTTTCCCTTTATCTTCCCAACCTATCGATAGCGCGATTATATCGCGATACCCCCAAACTCACCGATCGCCCCCTGGAGGAGCTATCGATAGTCATGTACACCGAACGGCGTAATCAGCGAGAGGTCGTGAGAGCCTCTGAACATGCTCTTCAACTGGGCATATATCCTCATATGAGCCTCTCAGTTGCGCACACACTCTGTCCAGAGATGATCTCGTATCGATATGATCCCGAAGCTGAGTTTTCACTCCTTCAAAAAATAGCTCTCTGGTGTCTCACGATATCTCCAACGGTAGGAATTGATAGTGAGTATCTGACACACTATCTTAAGAGAGAGATCTGCTCTCCACTCTTCTCTGGTATTACTATAGATCTGAGCGGCACCGAGAGACTCCATAAAGGTGAGGAGCGGTTGATTAGCTCCATTGAAAAAGTTTTTGCAAAGCGTGGTCTCGCGATTCGTATCGCGATAAGCAGTACGATTGGAAAGGCGTGGGCCCACGCGCGATTTGCCCCCCGTGTAGCCTTTATCGATACGAGCGACTCTTCTTCGGATACTTTATCTGAAAGATCTCCTCAATCAACTCTGTACCACTACCCAATTGCAGCGCTCCGGCTTTCTGAGCAGCTCGAATCACAGATAGCTGAATTGGGGATAAAAACGATAGGTCAAATTTTTGCTCTTCCCCGAAAAAGTCTCCTCAAGAGATTTGGAGATACACTCATCGAACGGATAGAACAGTTCGAGGGGACAAGAATGGAGTTTATTCAACAGGTATCTCCTGCTCCCTCACTCGTACGTATACACAATTTTGAAGTTCCTTCCAATTCCTCATATGAAATAGCCGCACGCGCAGAACCTCTCTACGGATCACTGACAAATACTCTAGCTTTAGAAAATAAAGCACCACGTTCAATAACAGTTCTGCTTTTTTCATATCCAAGCCAAAAGATTATTTGGCAACGCGAACTATTCTTTTTTCGGAGAACAACTACAAAAGAATTTTACGATCTCCTCCTCTCCTATCTAGAAAATAATCGAACTATTCGCGATGTTTGTAAGATTCAAATGGCTGTTCTTGAAGCTGAGCAACTTCTCAACGAGCAACCTCGATTTGACGGATCGGTTTCACGCGATTCCGATAGAGCTTTGAGAGGTTTTATTGGAGCAATTTCAAATAGAATGGGTCGTTCTGCGATTCAACAGGCCCGTGTATACGATTCACACCTTCCTGAGGAATCTATTGGATTTGAGCCGATTGATTCAAAACTAATTCGATCGCCATCCCCTAACTACACAATAGAAGATCAACCAACGAGACCATCACTTTTTTTTCATCCAGGTGAGCCGATTCGGGTGCTTGCTCTCCTTCCCGATCACCCACCCAAAAGGATGTATCTCGGACAGCAGATGATTACGATAATCGTAAGCTTTGGTCCCGAGAAGATAGAAGAGCCTTGGTTTTCTGAAAAACAGCCCTCACTGCGTGATTATTTTAGGGTTTGTGATTCTCACGGAAGATGGCTCTGGATCTGTCATCATCGAAGAGAAAAACGGTGGATGTTGTGTGGAGTATGGGTTTAGGAGGCTGCGAAATTATGCACTACTCCAACATTCAACGCTCAAAGCTCCTCTACTCAGAGCTCCAAGTAACTACCAACTATTCGTTTCTCCGTTCGGGCAGCCACCCCGAAGAGCTCGTGGCGCGCGCGGCAGCTCTTGGTTATTCGGCTATCGGTATCACTGACTGGATGACGCTCGGTGGAATAGTTCGTGCTCATACCGCAGCAAAACAGCACGGAATAAAGCTTCTTATTGGATGTGCTCTTCCTCTGTGTGGAGATTTTCTTGAGAACCAAAGAACACCATTTCACGCACTTGTCTACCCTACGACAAAATCGGGGTACGAGGAGCTCTCTGTTTTTATCTCACGTATTCATACTGAAAGGCTCACGGAACTATCATCATCTCTCTTCTTCCAAAATCTTCTCCAATCATCAAAAGATTTTGTGGTAATAATTCCTGTGATGATAGATAGAAAAAATCGCTTTTCTAATATGTTATCGGCATTTGTTCCGATTATCAGAGAATATATCAAAGATAATTTATATATCGGTATATCGCGAACTTTTTCTGCTGATGATGCGGATCTGCTAGCAATAACTCGCCAACTTAGCGTTGAACATAATCTTCCACTTGTCGTAACAAATGATGTCCGCTACCACACACCGGAGCGTCGAATTGTGCTCGATGCTCTTACCTGTGTCCGTATGAAGATTACAATCCAGGATGTAGGTACGAGGATTCTCCCACACGGAGAGCACTATCTTAAATCACCGCACGAGATGTATCGACTATTTCGCGAGATTCCAGAAGCTGTAGCTCGCACAGAGGAGATAGTCGAAAAGGTTAGCTCATTTTCCCTCGATCAGCTTTGGTACGAATATCCGGAAATTACCGACGATAGCGGTTCAAGTCAGCTCGAAGAGCTCGTTTCTCGCGTTTTTATAGGTGCCGCCGAGCGATTTCTCGAGGGAATTCCCCCCTCTGTCGAACGAGCTTTGGAGGAGGAGATACATCTCATCCAGGAGCTTCGGTACGAAAAATACTTTCTTACCTGTCACGAGATAGTTCTATTTGCACGTTCTCGGGATATTTTGTGCCAAGGACGGGGAGCGGCCGCAAACTCAGTAGTCTGCTACTGTCTTGGAATAACAGCGGTAAACCCATTAACGATAGATCTTCTTTTTGCCAGATTTGTCAGTAAAGAACGGCAAGAGCCACCCGATATTGATATCGATTTTGAGCACGAGCGACGAGAGGAGGTTATTCAATTTATTTATGAGAGATTCGGACGAGAACACGCCGCGCTCACAGCAGAAATTATCACATACAGATTCAAAAGTGCTCTCACTGATATGGGCAAAGTATGCGGTCTTGATTCAGCGACTATAACTCAGATCGCCGAGAGCAGCCGCCGCTGGTCATCAGGAGATATAACAGCCGAATCTCTCTCTCAAACTGGCCTTGATCCCCATAATCTTGCGATCAAAAAAACGCTCCAACTTACAACCCTTATTTGTGGGTTTCCGCGTCATCGCTCTCAACATGTAGGTGGATTTATTATATCTAAATATCCACTCAATCGAATAGTTCCAATCATTCCTGCAACGATGGCGGCACGCGCTATCATTGAGTGGGATAAAGATGACATTGAAGAGCTTGGCATACTGAAGATAGATATTCTTGCGCTAGGCATGCTGAGCTGCCTTCGTCGTTCGTTTTCGCTCATTAACGCTGAAAGAGAAAAACGTGGTGAGAAGCCGGTAGCGCTCTACACCATTCCTACCGACGATACTCAGACATACGATATGATCGGAAAAGCTGACACAATCGGCGTTTTTCAGATCGAATCACGGGCGCAGATGTCGATGCTGCCACGTCTCCGTCCTCGCTGTTATTACGACCTCGTTATCGAGGTCGCGATCGTGCGCCCAGGGCCAATACACGGCGATATGGTTCACCCATATCTTCGTCGCCGATTCGGAAAGGAGCGGGTCACCTTCCCTGATGAAAATGTAAAGGCAATTCTCGGAAAAACGCTTGGCGTTCCTCTTTTTCAGGAACAGGCTATGCGCCTTGCGATCTGCCTTGCTGGATTTTCACCAGGGGAAGCAGAGCAGCTCAGAAGAGCGATGGCGGCGTGGAAACGTCACGAAGATGTGATTCAAAAATTTAAAGCGCGAATCATTGAAGGTATGCTTGCACACGGATATTCCCGTCAGTTCGCAGAGACATGTATGCATCAAATACGGGGATTTAGTGAATACGGTTTTCCTGAATCTCACGCTGCATCTTTTGCTCTTCTTGTTTTGGCATCAGCGTGGATTAAAAAACACTACCCCGCTGAATTTTGCGCATCGCTCCTTAATAGCCAACCGATGGGATTTTATGCGCCAGCACAGATTATTCAGGATGCGAAAAATCACGGTGTTGTCGTTGAATCAGTTGATATCAATAAAAGTGATTGGGAAACGACGATTGAAGATTCCGGGTCTGTTCGAATTGGGATGCATCTGATTAAGGGTATTGAGCAGAGGCAAGGGGAGCTTATTGCGCTTATTGTAAAAACTAGAGGCTTTTTACCGACGATTCAGGATCTATGGAATGCGGCGTATGAAACCGCATCTTTTATTCCACTTCGGCGAGAAACTCTCGTAAAATTAGCACAAGCAGATGCCTTTCAAAGTATGGGATTATCTCGTCGAGAAGCCCTCTGGGAGATTCGTGGGCTCACAGCTCATCCAATTCCGTTAAAAGAACTTGACGATCCAATCGGTCGCAGCCGACTTCCTCTTCTCTCTTTTGGCCAGCAAGTATCTTTGGATTATGAGAGCGTTGGCTTCTCTGCAAAAGCTCATCCAATCTCTCTAATTAGGCCTATTTTGAACAAAGATTTCAACGCCCGCAGCTGGCAAAGCATCGCGCAAGATAGCTCACTCCGTCACGGCGCAACATTCACAGTGGCAGGACTCGTAATCAGCCGCCAACGACCCGATACTGCGAAAGGGATAGTATTTTTGAGCCTCGAGGATGAAACGGGGATAACTAATATCATCGTCTCTCGTGAACTATTCGAACAAAACGCCCGAGCAGTAATTCACGAACCAGCCCTCGTTGTTCGTGGTGCATTAAGAAGAATAGGGCCGGTGGTATATTGCGTGGCGGCTTCGGTGAGGGGTATTGGTGAGCTTTTGGATGAGGTGATGAGTTAGCCTAAATTCTTATTTCTCAGATGCTGTGAAATAGGGAAAGATTGAAATGAGTCCTTAAATGAGAGCGCTGCTGGCTTTATTTCAGGATCGGTTTGTGTAATCCACGATGATCTGAATTAGTCTCCGCCTTGAAAAAATACGATTTTTTTGAGAAAGCACTCCTTATTCAGAAACAGAAACTGCTTCATCGAGTATCGAAAGGAAAAGACCTTGAGCCAAGCCGGTGGTAGATTTTTTTGGGGTAGTGGAACGGGCTTTGACCGTTGGGACTCCAATTTCACTATCGTGCCCACTTCTTACAACGACATATGGATATCCTTTATATCGCCATAAAACGACTCGTCGGGTCTCCTGCTCTAAAATCTCATCGGGCTCCCCACAAAGAGCTCTGAGCCGCTCACGCGAATAAAAAGCTCCGCTAAATCCCCGACAGGGGCGAGTTTCGGCAGAGGCAATATGCGGAAGAGTAGTTAAAAGGCCAAGGATTACTCCAAGGTGAATACTCCAGATTATCGGCTTTTTCCTCATAAAACTCCTCTTAACGCCTCTCTATGTATATATCCCCAAACCATCTCGCTCGTTGTATAACCAGAAAATGGTGGACACGGGCCCCGCTCTCCTCCTAAAATAAGGCGTTGAGTGTGAGACTAAAAGCCCCTGTTGCATGAGCAGGGTCAACAGGTATTGAATCAGTTTTTGAGGAATCGGCAATGACTAATGATTTTCGAGCTCGATTGGCTGGAAGTTTAGCACTAACGGTCGGATTAGTCTGGGCATTTACCCTCGGAAAAAATTGGTTACCACTTGCTCCGCTCGGAACAGGAGCAGTGCTTTACCTAGCTGGACTGTTAGGTGTTTCCAACAAGATTGGTCAAACGAGAGGTTATCCCATCCTGCTAGTTGTTCTCTCTGCCGTGGCTGCCCTTATTTCGATCGGCTGCCAGATATCGGTTGGGTTTGTAGCTACTGACTTAGTCGGCCAACTCCTCCTTTTGGGAGTTTTGATCTGGTTCTACCGCGAGACTCTCGCCGTACTCCAGTCTAAACAGTAACACCCCCATTAGAATCTCCTCTTTAGAGCCTCTAATTTAGCAGGGTGACCAAAAATCCTTAATCGGGAAAAATGTCCGACGATCGGTTAGTAGGTTGAATTAACGAATAAACTGAAATTTTTCTTTTTTTCTCTAACTTAAGCAGCGCTTAACGCTTTGTCGGAATAGTTTCCTTGGGAGCTGGAATATAACCCGCAGCTATTCCGTATAATTCTTCTCCCGTTCTATGCCATCCTCGGCCTCCTCACGCCCTCAATACGCCCTTTTCGTCGGAGCCGGTATCCTTGCGAGTCGACTCGTTGGATTCGTACGCCAAAGGACGATGAACCACTATTTTGGGGGGCGCTCTGATGCGGCGGATGCTTTCTACGCTGCGTTCAAGATTCCAAACCTTTTGCAAAATCTTTTTGGTGAGGGAGCGCTCTCGGGGTCTTTTATTCCGGTCTATTCTCGACTTCTCGCGGAGGGAAAAACAGAAGAAGCACAATCTACCGCTCGCGCCGTGCTCGGCATACTCGCACTCGCAATAAGTATTCTCGTCGCTCTTGGAGTAATGATCACTCCGGCGATCATATCCCTGATTGCTCCAGGTTTTGTCGGCGAAAAAAGAGCTCTTACTATCACTCTTGTTCGTATTCTCTTTCCCGGGAGTGGAATTCTGGTCATCTCGGCGTGGTGCCTCGGAGTGCTCAACTCGCATCGACGCTTTTTTCTCTCGTACAGCGCTCCTGTTATCTGGAATCTCTGCATTATCGGGGCGATTTTGTTAGGTGCAGGAAGCTCGGGCACCAATCTAGCGATAGTGGCTGCATGGGGTGCGGTGTTCGGGAGCTTTGCCCAAATATTGATTCAACTTCCCTCGGTAAAAAGCTTTATTCCCTCTCTCCGACCAGTCCTCACATTCAACTCTTCATCAGTCCGCACCGTTCTTAAACATTTTATTCCAACAACTGCGGTGCGGGGTGTTGCCCAAATCAGCGCCTATGTCGATCAGATGATCGCAAGCCTTCTTCCAACCGGCGCAATTACGGGACTCACCAATGCCCAATTGATATACACCCTGCCAGTTAGTCTCTTTGGCATGTCTATAGCGGCATCAGAGCTTCCAGAGCTTTCTCGCTTATCACCAAACGCAACAACCGCTCTCGAACAACGCTTAATAGCTGGGTGCAGGCACCTCGCATTTTTTATTATTCCAACTATCTCGGCCTTTCTGCTCCTAGGCGATACAATAGTCGGTGCGGTATATCAGACCGGAGCGTTTTCTTCGCAAGATGTTAGGTATGTCTGGGCCATTCTGTGCGGCTCCTCTATCGGGCTTCTCGCAGGGACTCAGGCCCGCCTTTTCTCTTCGGCTCTTTACGCTCTCCAGGACCCGCGAACCCCCCTCCGTTTCGCCTCACTTCGGGTAGTGCTATCGGGCATTTTGGGTCTATCCCTTGCAACTTGGGGAACGTCTCTCTCTGGACTCCCTCCGCTCTGGGGAGCCGTTGGATTATCGGCGGCGAGTGGATGCGCTGGCTGGATTGAATTTTTCCTACTTAAAAATCACCTAATCAGGGCTCGTGGAATCAATCCCCATACCGAAAAACAATTTATTACCCTCCTCACCCTCACCTCTGTGCTGAGTGCAGCAATCTGCTACCCTCTTAAAAATTATTGCAGCTCTCTCCACCCAGCGCTGGCGGCTGGAATTATTCTTCCGCTCTATGGTGGGCTCTACGCAGGGACCACAGTTGCCTGTAAGATTCCAGAGGCAATCGCTCTCTTTATTAAAGTTAAAAAGGCTATTTCACGAATCGTTGGCCCCCTGTTTCGCCGAAGGAGTTCCTGATTATGTCTACTCGGATAGCAATTGTTTCCGACACTCACGATAACCGCGAAGTAGTAAGGAAAGCAGTTTCACTAATCAGTGAAATGAATCCATCGATTATCATTCACTGTGGAGATATCACTTCTGCTGAAACTCTTGAGCTCTTTTGCGGCCTCCCCCTTCTTGCGGTTTTCGGAAATTGTGACTGGGATCGCGATATGCTTCAAAAAGCTGCACGCCATTTCGGGTTTGAAGCTATTGAAGATGAAAGGGAAATTCACCTGAACGGAACTTCAATATATGTATGCCACGGACATCGAGGGCACCTTATTCAGGAGATGGCGCTTTCAGGAAGGTATGACTACCTCTTTCATGGCCACACCCACGTTCAGGACTCTAATACGATAGGTTCGACGCGAGTTATCAATCCAGGAGCTCTCTCAAAAGCTGCGAGATACACCTTTGCAACTCTCGACCTACTTGATGGGGTGTTGACGATACACCCCGTCGAAATCACTGATTAGCTGGGCTTTCTGAGAAAAATAGCAAATTAGTCGGATTATCCTATTAGTGGTGGGACTCGTGATGTTCACCCATTTTTTCAGCAGATAAATCTGCTACCACCGCATCTTCCGGAGATATTCGGAACGGATCATCGATAAAGACCCCTCCAAGAAGAAGCCCGAGTAAAAATACTGGTATCGCGGCGTAGAGCCATGTTATCGGATTTTCGTACTTAAGATGCATGAAGAAGAGCGCAACCAGGGCAGCCTTTACCGAAGCAACAACCATCGCAACAACAAGATTTAGATTTCCAAAATCAAATTGCGCAACCGCGACTGTTATAACAGTAAGAACAAGCAGAATCGCCAGCACCGTTCGATAAACTTTAAGTGGAACGATATGCCCTAATTCGCTGTGACCGCTCGAACCAGTTGAATGACCCATAGCACTAGCCTACTAAATAGAGGAGAGGAAAGAGATAAATCCAGATAAGATCAACAAGGTGCCAATACAATGCACCGACCTCAACAGGGGTGTAATAACGCTCCGAGAATCGATTCTTCGCGGCTAACGAAGCAACCCAGCCGAGCAAAACCATTCCGATAATGACGTGAAGGGCGTGGATACCCGTCATGCAAAAATAGAGCGGAAGGAAGGTCTTGTACTCATGAAAATTTTCCCCGCCCGGAAAATATCCGTGGTGATACTTTTCAGAGTATTCAATCGTCTTGATTACTAGAAAACCAACTGCACAGCCTATCGTAATTAGTAAACTAGAAAGAACCTTCTTGTTACGGCCGTGTTGCGCATGATCAACCGCCATCGCAGCAAAGTAGCTTGAGGTTAGAAGAACTGCGGTGTTCGCTGCTCCGAGCTTCCAGTTAAGATGTTTGCTCGCCTTATGAAACTCCTCAAAATATTTCCAGCGGAATATTGCAAATGCCGCAAACATAACTCCGAACAAAAGCAACTCGGTAGCAAGAAACAACCACATCCCAAACTTCGCCGCATGATATGCAGTTGGCGGATCCATATGGTGGACGTGGGGAGGTCCCTGAGGATCATCAAGAACCGATGCGTGTTCACCGTGACTCATATCGCTGTATCCATCGAATGTTATTCGTGGGCCCCTTGAGGCCCTGCTGACAGGTTTCAGAAATTAGTGACTAGTAGCAACCGGCTTTCCGTACGCATAAGGGCCATCATCCACCGTTGGAATGACATCAAAGTTATCCTTAATCGGGGGAGACTGCGTTCGCCACTCCAACCCAAGAGCATCATACGGATTTTTCGGTGCCAACTTTTTACTAAACGCCATCGCCCAAAATAGATTTAGAATCGCTAGGCTATACCCGAATGCATTTATGTAAGCTCCGATGGTGGAAGCAAGATGAAGATTGGCGAATTGAGGAAGGTAGTCGTAGTATCGCCGTGGCATCCCCTGCATCCCGAGAACGAACTGCGGGAGGAAAGTGAGATTAAATCCAAGCATCACCAGAAACCACGCGACCCGAGAAACGAGATCGTTGTACATCCTTCCGAACATCTTGGGGAACCAATAGTGTAACGCCGCGATAAGCCCAATAACCGCGCCCCCCTGAATGGTGTAATGGAAGTGCGCAACAACGAAGTAGGTGTCGTGGTAGAACACATCAACAGCGACTGCGGCCAGATAAATACCGGTCGTCCCCGCTATCATGAAGAGAAACACGAAGGACATGGCGTAAAGCATCGGGGTCGAAAAGGAGATCGAGCCCTTGTACATGGTGCTCACCCAGTTAAATACCTTGACCGCAGTCGGAATTGCGACGAGGAAGGTGGCTATCGAGAAAAACTGCGCTGAGAAATCAGAGATCCCCGAAACTAGCATGTGGTGAGCCCAGACGACGAACCCAACCGCAGCAATCCCAACCGAGGAGATAACAACCGCTTTGTAGCCAAAAAGGGGCTTACGGGAAAATACCGGAAGAATCTCTCCGATAACACCGAATGCTGGGAGAACCATGATGTAAACGACTGGGTGTGAATAGAACCAAAAGAAGTGTTCGTAAAGAACAGGATCTCCTCCGCAGGTTGGATTAAACACGCAGACCCCGAACGCCCGTTCAAATATCAAAAGCATTAGAGTCATACCAACAACGGGTGTTGCGAGCACCTGAATTGCCGAGGTCGCATAAAGCGCCCAGACAAACACCGGCAACCGCAACCAAGTCATCCCCGGGCAACGAAGCTTATGAATCGTAACGATAAAATTGAGTCCCGTCAGGATCGATGAAAAACCGAGCACAAACGCAGCACCGGTCATCCACACGACCGCACTACCTGTTTTTATGCTATACGGCGCGTAGAAGGTCCAGCCGGTATCGACTGGGTGGATACCAAGAGAGACCAAAGCCATCAGCGAGCCGAGCCAGTAAACATAGAGGCTCAGAAGATTTAATTTCGGGAACGCAACATCATAAGCCCCGATCATTAATGGAAGGAGAAAGTTCCCCATCACCGCTGGAATTCCCGGAACGATGAAGAGAAAAATCATTATAACGCCATGCGCAGTGAACCACCGATTGTAGGTGTCCGCTGACATTATCTGACCACCCGGAAAGGCGAGCTCCGTTCTTACCGCAAGGGCCGCTATTCCCCCAGCGAAGAAGAATAGGGTCAGAGTGAAAAGATACATCAACGCGATTCGTTTGTGGTCAACGGTAGTAAGCCACGACCAGATCCCTCGCTCACAGTTGATATAGTTGGTATTCGAACCCTCTGTTGCTGTCGCACTCACGGCAGTCATCGGTTACTCCTGATTACTTAACGGTCTTGATGAACTCGATTATGTCTTTGATCTGATCGTCGGAGAGCTGACCCTCATACACCGGCATCGGCGATGGAGATGGATACCCTTCGACAACATGAGCGTTTGGCTTGAGAATCGACTCCGTTATATAGCTATCATCTGCTTTATACTGTGTCCCATCGGCAAACTTCGCTTCTCTTCCATAGAGCCCCTTGAAGGATGGCCCAACCACTCGGGAGCCATCGAGGCTATGACATCCAATGCAGAGCTTCTCTTGGTAGTGCTTTTTCCCGCGATCAGCAGGGGTCATCGAAGCAAGATCTATCTCCGGTTTTTTCACAACGACCTTCGGAGCCTCATTGAGCGACTTCATGTAGGCAATTATATTGGAGATATCCTCGTCGGAAAGTCGCCCTTCGAATGCGGGCATAGGAGAAGGATGCGGATAGCCCTTCACAACGTGAGCTTGTGGATTGAGGATTGATTCTTTGATGTAATTCTCATCGGCCACATACTGCTGCCCATCATCGAAGTCTCCTTTTCTGCCGTAAAGCTTCAAAAAGGTTGGGCCAACGATTGCCGATCCGTCGACACTATGGCAAGAACCACAGGCATTTAGTTTAACTAACGCCTCTCCCTGCTCCGCTGGAGATTGGACCCTTCCGGTGTCGGAAACCCAACGCTCGAACTCGGCCTCACTGACAACACGGACCTTGGCAAGCATGGCTGAGTGAGCGGTACCGCAGTACTCAGTACAGAAAACTTGAAAGTCACCCGTCTTAATCGGACGGAACCACTGGTAGGTGTATTGACCCGGAACTGCATCGACCTTAGTCCTCATAGCTGGAACAAAAAAGCTATGAAGAACATCTTCTGAGGTTATTACCAACTTGATAGGCTTTCCAACAGGAACAACGAATTCATCTGCGGTTCGCTTCCCGTTCGCATATTTGAAGGTCCAATTCCACTGACGGCCCACAACATTTATTTCTAGCGCATCGGCCGGTACCTCCCGCATGGTGCGGAATCCATAAACGCCTATAATCGCCACCCAAATACAGATCAACGTCGGCACTACCGTCCAAACGACTTCAAGAAAATGGCTTCCCTCAATCCGAGGAGTCTCGTGGTCGACCCCACCTTTTTTGCGATACCGAATCGCGAAGTAAATCATCGCGCCGACGATCAGCACGGTGAAAAAAACACTGATGTCGGTGATCAGATTGTTGATGCTATCAACGGAGTGAGCGAAATCTGAGGCCTGCTCGGGAAGATAACGAAACATGAGTAAATCTTCTAATGACGACTAACGTGGCGACTTTAAAATTTTTTCAGTCGGTAGCCTAAATACTAGGCGATCATGACAAGGAACCAGCTCCCTCTTCGGTCACAACTCAGCCTTCGGCGATCGGCGACCGCGAACCTGCCGGAATACGAACAGACCGCAGAGTATCACAGAAAGGATAGTCCCGAACCGCAAAAAATTAAAGGCCGCCCAGGAATATCGTCCCTTCGTCGGATCAAAGCGAAAGCAGAAAAGTAAGATGTGGTCCACCGGCGAACCGATCCGCCCCTCAGATGCCTCAACTAAAGAAAGCCGAACATCCCACGGTGAGAACTGTATGTCTGTGAAATATTGGGAAACTTTTCCGTCTGGAGTGAGTATCACAATAACGGGACTATGGGCAAATTCCTCGGCATCGGGCGCAAATTTAAAGCCAAGTTCCTTCATCAGAGGGAAGCTTGAGCTCTCAGGGCCTGTCAGAAAAGCCCAGGTATCACCAGAAAGTTCTTTCTTTGGACCAGCATCCCGATACTGAGCCGCCTTCTTGGCTGCTATATCACTGTTTTCTTTTGGGTTAAAGCTGACCGAGACAACCCGATATTGCGAGCCCGGTTCAAGAGTCAACTCTCCGAAAAGCTGCGAAACTCCCTGAAAAAGGAGACCACATATACGGGGACAGCGGTAATAAACGGGGGTGATGATAACTGGAACATCCCCTCGGACGTAAGTTCGTAACGTGACCGACTCACCCTTCTCATTTAAAAAAGGGCGGTCTAGGTCGACCTGTTGACCTAACTTAGAATCGATTCCGATATCCTGAAGGCCATTTTTAGGGTCTTCCAGCGCGAACGCCGAGGCGCTAGCCGCTACAATAAAAAGCACTCCGGTTAAGAAACGTGCAACGGCGCTAATTCCAAAGAACGGCTTAATCAATGCCGTTAGATTTTGAATCTTTTTTCGAGTATTCACCCAGTTTACCCCTTCATTTTTCCCCATTTCTTTCCGAGAAAACCGAATATCTCGCTCACTATTTGAACTATTCACCCTTTAGACCAACGACCGACCAAGGAAAGAGACAGAGGGCGATACTCGGACTTTGGCATTACCGCTATCTCCCCCGACTCAATCACCCCATCACGCTCGATCAGTGCGTCAGCGAGGAGATTGCCTACCATCGTCGCAGAAGCCTCTATCGAATAAACCGTAGCAACGATAAATTGGCCATTTTCAGAGAGAAGTTGAGCGCAAGATTCGAGAAGATTTGCGAGCTGCTCATTCGATTTCCAGACTTCTTGGCGCGGCCCGCGCCCAAAAGAGGGAGGATCGAGAATAATCCCCTCATACCGATTACCCCGCCGCAACTCTCGAGCAACAAAGGCTCGAACATCATCAACTATCCACCGAATCGAAAGATGCGACTGATCAAGCCGCTCGATATTCTCACGCCCCTGAGATATTGCAGGCTTTGAACCATCAACGTGAGTAACCTCCGCACCTGCGTGTGCCGCAACCAAAGACGCAACGCCTGTGTATCCAAAAAGATTTAGCACCCGTGGAGAACGCGAGGAAGACGCAGAAACTTGCCGAGAGATCCAACCCCAGAGAGCCGCCTGCTCAGGAAAAACTCCTAGGTGTTTATTATTTGATAATCGAGCAAAAAATCGGGCAGGACCGTAATTTAACTCCCAAATCCCTTCTTTTGCTGATTTTCCAACCCACCCCCGATCACCATCAAACAGTAGATCAGCCTCAGCCCACCGACTTTGCGGCTTCACTGGTTTCCACCACGCCTTTGGTTCGGGTCGATCAACCAAAAAACGTCCAATCCTCTCGAGCCGCCGCCCACCACCAGAATCAACAAGCTCGTAACTCTCCCAATCAGGATACAACAGAGAGATATCTGGTTTGGAAAACGCCATCTAGAAACGACCCTAAAAATGCTCGAAAATGGGCTAAATGGTAACAGTAAGGGAAATTTTGGGCAATATTTGCCAATTAAGATGAAAAGGATCCTCCTCCATCCATTTTGGGTACATGATCAACCTAGCAGGACTGAATCTGGTATTAGAGGACTACTACTGCTACCGTTGTATTCTAACAGGCAGTGTCTTTTTAAATTTGGGGGGAGACCACCATGGTTCCTTCCTATCAGCCTTTAAAGAAATTCTCCAATTTTTGGGATTCAGATCATCTCATCCCTTGCCCGTTTAACAGCGCTTTTTCGCTTTGATAGGGCTTATCGAAGAAACGAATAGACAAAAAGTTAAAACCAACATGAGCCAGAAAATAATTCTCCGGAATGCACTTAAAGAATCGATGAAGGCGAAAGATCAGCTGCGTACGGACACGATTCGGAGTCTGTTGAGTGCGTTTCAGTATCTTGAGATGGAAAAGGGGGTAGAGGAGATATCTGCGGAGGATTCTCTGGTGGTGTTGCAGCGGGAGGGGAAAAAGAGAAGAGAGGAGATTGAGTTTGCGGAGAAAGCGGCACGAATTGACTCGATACCGACTCTTGAGCGTGAGCTTGCAATTATCGAGGAATTTCTTCCAAAGCAGCTCTCGCGTGATGAATTGACTAGTATTATTGTTGGAATAAAAGAGAAATCTGGATCGACGAATCTTGGGGAGATCATGAAGATCCTCAAGGAGAGTCACGGTGGTTCGTACGATGGTAAAATTGCGAGTGAGGTGGCTCGACATCTGCTCGCTGGTTAGAGAAGCACTTTTTTATCTACCCTTAGGAGCTGCTATGAGTCTTACTTTTTCCTTTGAATCACGATTCTCGGTTCCGGTAGAGACTCTTTTCGGGTGGCACGAACAACCAGCCGCTCTTGAGAGGTTGAATCTTCCTTGGGCTCCTTTTCGGATTATTCGTTCATCGCGCAGTATTCAGAATGGATCAACCGTCGAACTCGCGATTCCTCTTATAGGTCCCTTCACGAAGCGAATGAAGGTGGTGCATGAGGGATATGAAAAGGGAAAGCGGTTTCAGGATCGACAGATCTCAGGGCCATTTGGTTCGTGGTTGCATACGCACAGCTTTCGGGCTGATGCGGAAAACTACTCGATTCTTGATGATACAATATCGTATAGCCTTCCCTTCTTCGTTCCGAATACGCGACTTGCGACTGCGATGATAGAGTCAGAATTGCGACGAACCTTTTGGTATCGCCACCAGATTGTGTCGCGCGATCTTGAAAGTAATACACCCTCTCCAGCACACCTTTCGTTTGCGATTACCGGTTCATCAGGATTGGTGGGACAATCGTTGATTCCATTTCTCTCTGTGAGGGGACATCGGATCGTTAGAGTTCTTCGATCACCAATTACATCTAGCCACGCTTTGTGGAATCCCAAAACGGGCGAGCTACAAACCGAACCGCTTGAGGGCGTTGACGCTCTGGTTCACCTTGCGGGTGAAAACATCGCGCAAGGTTTTTGGACTAAGGAAAAAAAAGAGCGTATCAGAGCGAGTCGAGTTGATGGGACTCGTCGACTCGTTTCGGCGTTAAAAACGATGAAAAATCCCCCAAAAACACTTATTATGGCCTCTGCTATCGGTTTGTATGGGCCGCATAGATCCGAAGAGGTCGATGAGTCTTCTGAGCGGGGAGATGGGTTTCTTGCTGATGTTGTTGAGGAATGGGAGTCGGCCGCAAAGGATGCAGAGGAGCTTGGTATTCGGGTTGTTTGTTTGAGATTTGGTGTCATTCTCTCGGCGCGAGGGGGAGCATTAGCGACGATGCTTCTTCCATTTAAAGGAGGCGTTGGTGGTCCGCTGGGTCGAGGTGATCAATCGATGAATTGGACATCGATCGAGGATGTTATCCGAGTGATTGAACGGGCGGCTCTTGATTCTACCTTTAGCGGTCCCTACAACGTAGTTACTCCCTCTACGGTGACCAATGAGCAATTCACTAAAACGCTCGGATCCCTTTTGAAGAGACCAACATTTCTTCGAGTTCCGGCAGCTGTTCTAAAAGCAACGCTCGGGGAGATGGCAGAACAGCTACTCCTTGCATCAACTAAAGTTGTACCTCAGCGTCTTGTTGCAAGTGGATTTAAATTCACAGATCCAACTGTTGAATCGTGTCTTAGAATGCAGCTTGGGTGTCCGCCGCTGGACATAGCGGGTTAATTATCTCCTTTCTGCTTGGTCATTTGTTACTTAGTGAGCTGTTTTGTGGCGAATCGGCGTTCTCTTATAATCAATCGGGCTCGAGAGCATAATCTTAAAGATATCTCACTCACGATACCTCACGATTCTTTCACCGTTATTACGGGTCTTTCTGGTTCGGGAAAATCATCTCTTGCGTTTGATACGATCTACGCCGAGGGTCAGCGACGGTATCTTGAAACCTTTAGCCCCTATATTCGGCAATTTTTTGATAAGGTAAAAAAACCTGCCGTTGAATCGGTCGACAATGTTCGACCAACTATCGCAATTCAGCAACGAACTCGTGTTGTCAATTCGCGCTCGACCGTTGGTTCGATGACCGGAATTCTCGATTATCTGAGAACTATATGGAACGCTCTTGCACAACCGGTGTGTGGAACGTGTGGTATATCTCTCGAGCAGTGGAGCCCCTCTGAATTAGCAAAACGAATTGGCTCAATTGTATCGCTTTTTCCTGAGCACACATTTCTCATCGCAGCTCCGATCACTATTCCGAAAAAAAAGGGGGCTCTAAAAGGAGAGATCGCACGACTTGCACTACTTGGATTTTCGCGGATTCTTATTCCCCATTCAGGGTCAATCGTGAGAATTGATCGAGAGGGAGCTGTTGGTGAGATCGGCAACATTGAAGAGTTTCTTGTTGTTCTTGATCGCTTTTCGGCTGAGTCTTTTGATAGTTCACGTATTCGAGAAGGGGTCGACCAGGCGTTTACTCTTGCTCAGGGAGGTTGCTCTCTTGTTCGATTATCATCGCCTGATTCCAATCGTCGTCGACTCGCGACGATTGGACACGAAGGAGAAGCTCGATCGCAAATAGGGGTTCAGTACGATCGCAGCGATTTTTGGGAACGGCCCCGTTGCGCCCGATCAACTACATCGCTTCAACGACCCCGACCTGCTCTTTTCTCCTTTAATCATCCACTCGGCGCGTGTCCAACCTGCAAAGGATTTGGCAGTGTGCTTGTAACCGACCTCGAGAAGTGCATCCCAAATCCTAATCTTTCTCTCTCTCAAGGATGCATTGCATGTTGGAGTGGAGAATCAAGTGCGTCAGAGCGGCGCTCCCTTGCAACATTTTGTTCTCAACGTGGTATTCCGATGAATGTGCCCTGGTCGGCGCTATCTGAGGCTCACCGAAGTGAGATTATTTCATCAAAAACAAAGCAATACTGGGGAATCGAGCCGTGGTTCAGCTGGCTCGAGAAAAAAAGTTACAAGATGCATGTTCGGGTGTTTCTCACCCGCTACCGAAAACAGGCGGTCTGTAATTCGTGTAATGGGAGACGGCTTAAAAACGATGCGCTCGGTTATCTGATTGATGGCCTTACGATAGCTGAAATCTGGGCAAAACCGGTTTCAGAGATTACAGAATGGCTCTCGGTGCTTCAAAAAAAATGTGCCTCTGGTGGTCCGGTCCCGAGAGAAGTGCAGGAGGTTTTTCGTGCAACTGAGTCGCGATTACGGTTTCTTATCGATCTGGGATTGCCCTATCTCACTCTAGATCGGCAGGCTCGTACCCTTTCGGGTGGTGAAACACAGCGGGTAAATCTTGCAGGAGCGCTCGGCAGCGGGCTCACTTCGACTCATTTTGTGCTTGATGAGCCCTCGGTTGGTCTTCATCCAAGAGATAGCGAGCGGCTCCTCGCCTCTCTAAAAACTCTACATTCTCAGGGCAATACCGTCACCGTTGTCGAGCACGATCCGCTCATCATTAGCGCGGCTGATGATATTATTGAACTTGGTCCAAAAGGAGGCTCTGAGGGTGGATCGATTATCTATCACGGTCCGGCAAGTGAATGGAGTGGAATAGATTTTTCTCCTCCTCCCCGATCCGCTCCGCCTAAAACCAAAAAGCAGGAATATCTTGTCGTAAAAAATGGAGCGGCTCGCAATATTACCGGACTCTCCGTTTCTCTTCCGCTCGGGAGATTTATCTGCATCACGGGTGTCTCTGGATGCGGAAAAAGTACCTTCGTTCAGGAGATACTCGCGAAGGAATATGAAAGGCACACTCTTGGGCTTGCTCCAATTAATCTAGTAGAAGGATATAATCAGATTCGTCAGCTTCTTATAGTTGATCAATCTCCTCTATCAAAAACTCCTCGCGCGAATGTTGCTACATACTCAAAAATCTGGGAGCCGATTCGCTCTCTTCTTGCAAACACGGATGATGCACGTTCGCGTGCGCTAACCAAGTCGTCATTCTCCTTTAATGTACCTGGTGGAAGGTGTCTTCAGTGCGAGGGCAGCGGTTTTATTCGGGAGGATATGCAATTTCTCTCTGATGTGTACATCGAGTGTGAGGGTTGCCTCGGAAAACGTTTTCAACCATCCGTACTTGAGGTGAGCTGGAGAGGACGCTCAGTTGATGATATTTTGCAAACCGCGGTCGATGATGCCGTATCTCTTTTTGGAGATATTAACGGGATAAAAAAGCCACTTGAGATCATATCTTCTCTTGGTCTCGGTCATCTTACCCTCGGTCACTCGCTGAGCGAACTCTCAGGTGGAGAGGCGCAACGGCTTAAGCTTGTGCCACTTATCAGCGGAGCAGAGGAGGATCGGGCTTTAGTAATTTTCGATGAACCAACGACTGGGCTCCATGTTCGCGATCTATTCCGACTCGTATCGGTGTGTCGTCAACTTCGGGATGCAGGCCATACTGTGCTTGCCGTCGAGCATAATCTCTCATTTATCAACGAGGCAGATTGGGTCGTTGATATGGGGCCAGAGGGTGGAAAGGGCGGAGGGAGGGTTGTTTTTTGCGGCACACCGGAGGAGCTGGCTGAATCTGAATCAGGGCACACGTCACGATACCTGAAGCAGTATCGTGACGAATCTGAGAGAGGCGCCGCTACGGTACCGAATGTACCACCTGTCGAGCGTGAAGAGGCGAGATATATCAGGATTCGAGGGGCGCGTGAACACAATCTTCGAGAAATTGATCTTGATATTCCGCTCGGAAAAACGGTGGCGCTAACGGGGGTTAGTGGCTCGGGTAAATCAACTATTGCAAGGGACATTCTCTTTGCTGAGGGACAGCGTCGTTATCTTGATTGCCTCTCGCCCTACGCGCAACAATTTATCCAACAGATTAAACGTCCCGATCTTGAACATCTCGAAAATATTCCCCCGAGTATCTACGTCTCTCAACATTTAAGCCGACCTGGTCCCCTTTCAACTTTGGGTACCCTTACCGAGGTTTATAATTTTTTGCGTCTTTTGTACGTTAAGCTCGGTACTCAGTTTTGTGTAAACCATCCAGACCAGCAGATTGAGGGTGGATCGCTGAGTGATATGATCTCATTTGTGCGGCGATTCCCATCGTCCGAACTCCGGATTCTGGCCCCCGTTATTTCAAAAAAGAAGGGAAATCACAAAGCAGTTTTTGAACGGGCTCAAAATTCAGAGATTCGGGAAGTTAGAGTTGATGGAATCTTTCAAAAAACGTCTAGTGTCCTTGAGGGGCTCGAAAAATCAAAGGTTCACTCAATAGATTTTGTTATTGGAAAAATTAATCCATCACGCACTGACGATGAAATGATCGGTTCTGCTCTCTCTCTTGCGCTGAGCGTTGGGAATGGTCAGGCAATCGTGGTTTCGAGTTTAGGAGATTCTATTCTTAGCTCGAGTCGGATGTGTCCGATCTGCAAGACAGGGTATTTGAAGCTCGATCCAGAGGACCTTAGCTTTCACTCGAGGCGGGGCCAGTGTTGTGATTGTGGAGGGCTTGGCGTTTCAAAGAATGGGCAAATATGCCCGAGCTGTAACGGAACAAGACTTAATGCGATTGGGAACTCAGTGCAGCTTCAGGGGCTCTCTCTCGGGAATTTGGCGTCCCGAAATGCTCATGATATTTCTCATCACATTAGCTCGCTGACTCTATCAAACTACCAGAAAACATTAGCCGAACCGATCATCTCGGAGATTTCCAGCCGATTGAATCACCTGATTGCGCTCGGACTTGGCTCTATTCCGCTTAGTCGCTCGAGTAATTCAGTCTCTGGAGGAGAGCTTCAACGGTTACGGCTTGCCGCTGCTATGGGTTCTCCACTCTCCGGTGTTCTCTATATTTTTGATGAACCGAGCGCTGGGCTCCACCCCTCCGATAATCGTTTAGTCATAAATCAAATTGAAAAGGTTCGTGATGCGGGAAATACCGTCGTTGTGATCGAACACGACAGCGAGACAATTCAGGCGTGCGAGCATCTGATTGCAGTAGGACCCGGCGGTGGAAAAGATGGTGGCACAATTGTTTTTGATGGTTCAATGCCAGCGGCGGGAGGAGGGATCGTGAATGATCCAGCTATTTTTGAAGTTCACGCCCCGACTCAGAAGTATGTAGCAATTGCTGATAGTGAAGAGTGCGGCTTCCTTCATGTTACGGGAAGTTCGCGAACGATAAACGATATTGATCTTCATATACCGCTCACGCAGCTTGTCGTTATTGCGGGGGTATCGGGTGCGGGTAAAAGCACTCTTTTGCACGAGATGATCGGCGCAACAATCGCTGAGGGTAAGAAGAAAAAAAGTGCTTATGTACGGGGTGATTGTTCAATAACGTTGCCCGATGAGATCTCCCGAGTTGTGACGATCGATCAGACACCTATCGGAACTAATTCCCGCTCGACTCCCGCATCTTACCTAAAGATTTGGGATGAGATACGAAAGCTTTTTGCTACCACTATTGAGGCAAAAACGCTCGGCTGGAAGGTAGGGGATTTTTCCTTTAATACCGGAAAGGGAAGATGCGCGGAATGTACAGGGCTTGGAACTATCACGTTAGAGATGAATTTTCTTGCCGATGCTTCGATGGTGTGTGAGTCGTGCGGAGGTAAGCGATTTATCGAAGATCTTCATCATATTCGATTTCAGGGCCGCTCGATTACCGAGGTTCTTGGTCTAACCTTTGGTGATGCCCGCGACCTATTTCGGGCGCATACCAAGATTCATCGGGCACTAGCTCTTGCTTGCGATCTTGGGCTTGATTATCTGAGTATCGGTCAGTGTTCCTCTACTCTCTCAGGTGGTGAGGCGCAGCGAATAAAATTAGTACAAGAGCTCGCTCAACAACGGGTAAGCAAAACGCTCTATCTTCTAGATGAGCCAACGATCGGTCTTCATAGGGCTGATGTTGCTAGGCTGATGGCAACTCTTCGCTCGCTCGTTGGTCGGGGACATTCGGTAATTGTGATCGAGCATGATCGAGATGTCGTCTGCGCGGCTGATTATTTGATTGAGCTAGGACCGGGAGCAGGGGAAGATGGCGGAAAGATAGTATTTGCGGGTAAGGCTCAAGACTTGCCTCGCAGTGATACGGCGTGGGGGCGGGAGCTGCGGCGAGGAGCTTAAGTTTAAACTTTTTGCGTTGGAGGTAAGTTAGAATGAAGGAAGGTAATCACCGACTTTCGAAGCGTAATGATGTGATTCTTTACATCGCTCCATAGAATGTCCCGATGGGAAGCATTCACCCCATCACCTTCATAGAAAGATTTACCCGACTCTGTCGGAAGTGATGCCCACTCCATCGCTAGCTCTAAAGCTGCTTTTTTTGCAGATGGTTGTCCCATTGCCAAAAATGCTCCAACATCTTGCCTTTTTTCAAAAAGAATTGCTAAACAGAGGAGATCCTGATTGAGTTTAGAGAATAGATCGGTGATTTTTAAAGGCCTCAGATAACCACTCTCATCAACTGTACCCGTTGATGAATTTTCAATCGTCTCTTTAATTGTCGCGTATAACATCTGGTATCGGCCAGCGGCATGAATATCTTTGCTCAATTGCTTTTCCATGACCTCAGAGATCGGCATCTCTGTGAGCTTTATACCAAACTTTTCAGCTGAATTATGAGTCCAATCGAAGCCCTCTTTATTGGGCCAGTTCACCGTGTCATAAAATCCCTCCCCCTTTGAGATCAGGGCCATCATATTCTCAAGGGAACCAACGATAGAGATAGGAATCGCTGTAAAAAGCTGATCTCTTTGCTCTGGTGTTGAATAGGTTGATTCTCGCTCAATTTCACCTGAGGTTTTCTCTGAAAAAGCGATATCTTTTGCCTTTAATACCCGATTTAAAAAATCCGCAATGACAACCTTTGCACGCTCGACCTTCTCGGGAACTTCGAGGAGTGCTACCTCATTGTTATCAAAAATCCCCTTTATATTTTCATTTAACCATGCAGTGCTGTACGACTTATCAGTAAGAAGGTGAGTCTTGATACGCTCCAATCCATCTTTGCCACCCTCTTTTCTGAGTTTATCTAACTCTTCAAGATACCCAATGGCTCCATTGATTCCACCCTCGGTGAAAAGGGCGATTGTAACAACTGCCCTCACAGCCTCAGAAGGAAGCGGTTCGATCGATCCTATCGGTTTTGCGAGTTGCTCAATAGCACCGGAGAATCTGAATATATCAGCAGAGCTGGCTGATTTGAGATATTTCGGTAATTTTGATTCCTCCTCTGGTGTGAATATCCCCTCCCTCTTGGTAAAAGAGGGGAGAAGCAGGTTCGCAATTCGAGGATTAAGAAGCTTTTTCTCCTCCAGAGCTCTCAGTTGATCTTTAATTGGATCAACTAATTCTGAACTTCGTGAGAATGACTCAAAAGAAAATGGAGAGTTCGAAGCGGGTGAACAGGGGAAAAGAGGGATTACAGGTGGCTCCGAAAGGATGGAAAGATTCGGGAATTTGAGATTTTGCGATGATTCGCACGGAGCGGATAGCGGAAACAGGGGAGACGGAGATGGGTTCAGAAGTGATATTATATTCTGATTATTAGGTGAATTTATGTCTAAAGTAAGCAGAGCGTGCGCGGGATCAACTACTCCGCCGGCTGATACAACGGCGGCGCTTCCAAGACTGCCCCATCTTTGACCCAAAGTCATTCCCAAATCCCTCCATAAAATCTGAACGCACACCGTCTCCACTAGACCAATAAACTAGGAGCTATGTCAATACCACTCTACCCCCGCAACACCCGCACTGTGTACCCTTTCGGAGTTTGCGCCTCTTCTAGTCGGGTGCGCTCAGGTGCGGGGGCAGCATCTTTTCTTCGGTCAAATATTACGAGGGTACCGTGGGTGAGGTTGAGGCCATCAAGATACATCTCAATCTGCAAAAGCCCTTGCGTAATAGGATCGGGGCGCCCTTCTCGCCAAACTTTCAGCTCAAACGCCTCTCGTTGCCACTCCCGAGAGGTCGCTGCTGATGGGTGGGGCCACCGAATGAGAAGATCTATCCGACCACGGCCCACACCATATTCACGATCAATAATACCACCACCGTTAACAACTCTTTGCAGCCACGCCATAAAGACAAGCTGCGCCGCTGCCTCGTTATAATAAGACGAAGAGAGCATAGACTCGGCATTTTCTGACCACCAGATCATGAACTCTTTTAGGATTACCTCTACATCGAGAAGACCAGACGATGTGACGTATGATCGTTTCCCAAGATCGATTGAATCGGCCGCTCGATGCGAGAGGACCCGAACAATAACCTCCCGATAGATGGGGTTTGCAATGCGCACTGGTGATTTCTGCGCTATCAGCCCCAGATCCCGCACATACAAAACATCATTCTCGTACCCACTATCACCCTCCGTCATCAACCCCGCAAGTACAGGCTCTATCACATTCCTAACACGCGTCTCTTGCAGCTTATCCACAAGAGAATCAAGGTGCGTCTGTCGCTCGATAATTAGGTTCTGCGCAGCACGCTCAATATCAAGTGGAGTTATAGTCTGGTCTGATGGGATTCCCATCTTACGCACAACCTGACGCGCAAGAGCGTTCACTAACCACGGCTGACCTTCGGTGAGCTCCCATGCTTTTAAAATAGCTTCATCTTCAAACTGCTGACCAGTAGCAGTTGTGTGTTGGTGATAGAGGGTGCGTACCTCTTCTTGGGTAAAGTTGGCTAAACGAAGTGATTCAGTCTTAATATTAAACGGGCTCGCAGTGCCAAGACGCGGGGTGCCGCCTGAGAGAACTTTGTAATCTCTAACATCGCGGAGACCGCACAAAATAATACTTTGCGGGAAGGCGCGGGGGCGATCTGAAAATCCTTTTCTTATTTGCCGCAACACACTTATTAGCGCCCCATCAATCAGAGCGTCTATTTCATCAAGAAAAAGAACGATAGGTCGGGGGCAGTGACGAGCCCAGTCAGAGAGAAACTGGCCGACCTGCGAACCCGCAGGAGCTACCGGAATAGGTGGGCACCAAAATTCAGGGGGAAGGTGTTGTCGTGCTGCTGCCGATATCGAGTGTATGAGCACATCTTCAACCCTCCTGATATCATCAACAAATGGCTGACCTTCCTCACACGACACCTTCAGCGCTGCGTACTCTCCTCTTGCTGTTAGATCCGCCGCAAGCACCTCCAACACCGTCGTCTTCCCTGTTTGGCGTGGGGCGTGGACAACAAAATATTGGCTTTCGTCGATAAGAGAACGAATATCTCCTAAGCGAGTGAGCGGATCTATCATGTAGTGCTCATGTGCACGACACGGGCCCGCAGTGTTGAAGAATTTTTTCATACGTTCCTGTCTGTCATCCCCGCAACACCTGAACCCGATACCCTTTCGGAGTTTGCGCCTCTTCTAATCGGGTGCGCTCAGGTGCGGAGGGAGCATCTTTTCTTCGGTCAAATATTACGAGGGTGCCGTGGGTGAGGTTGAGGCCATCAAGATACATCTCAATCTGCAAAAGCCCTTGCGTAATAGGATCGGGGCGCCCTTCTCGCCAAACTTTTAGCTCAAACGCCTCTCGTTGCCACTCCCGAGAGGTTGCAGCTGATGGGTGGGGCCAACGGATGAGAAGATCTATCCGACCACGGCCCACACCATATTCACGATCAATAATACCACCACCATTAACAACTCTTTGCAGCCACGCCATGAAGACAAGCTGCGCCGCTGCCTCGTTATAATAAGACGAAGAGAGCATAGACTCGGCATTTTCTGACCACCAGGTCATGAACTCTCTAAGAATTACCTCTACATCGAGAAGACCAGAAGATGTGACGTAGGACCGTTTCCCAAGATCAATAGCTCCCGAGGCACGGGAATTGAGAACCCTAACGATCACCTCGCGATATATTGGATTTGCTATTCGAACGGGATCTTTCTGCGCTATAAGCCCAAGATCCCGCACATACAACACATCATTCTCATACCCACTATCCCCCTCCGTCATCAACCCCGCAAGAACAGGCTCTATCACATTCCTAACACGCGTCTCTTGCAGTTTATCAACAAGAGAATCAAGGTGCGTCTGTCGCTCGATTATTAGATTCTGCGCAGCACGCTCGATATCAAGTGGAGTTATAGTCTGGTCTGAAGGTATTCCCATCTTACGCACAACCTGACGCGCAAGAGCGTTCACTAACCACGGCTGACCTTCAGTCAGCTCCCATGCTTTAACAATCGCTTCATCCTCAAACTGCTGACCGGTCGCGGTTGTGTGTTGGTGATAGAGGGTGCGTACCTCTTCTTGGGTAAAGTTAGCTAAACGAAGTGATTCAGTCTTAATATTAAACGGGCTCGCTGTGCCAAGACGCGGGGTGCCGCCTGAGAGCACTTTATAATCTCTGACATCACGGAGACCGCACAACGCTATGCTGTGTGGGAAGTTCTTCGGGCGGTCGGTAAAGCCGTCCCTAATCTGACGAAGCACACTAATGAGAGACTCATCGTAAATGGCATCAATTTCATCAAAAAAAAGAACTAGTGGCCGCGGAGATTTTTGTGCCCAGTTCGTCAAAGCAGCATTTATCTGAGAACCCACTGGCGCCACCGGAGACTCGGGGCATCTTAATTCAGGGGGGAGATGGTTATTACAGGCTTTCAGCAGGGAGTGAAGAATAACGGCCTCCACCTTAGCAATATCATTCCCAAACGGCTGCCCCTGCTCACACGAAAGCCGAAGCGCAGTATACGTTCCTTCCAAGGTGAGCTGCGAAGCAAGAACCTCCAACACCGTCGTCTTTCCTGTTTGGCGTGGGGCGTGGACAACGAAATATTGGCTTTCATCGATAAGAGAACGAACATCCCCTAAGCGGGTGAGGGGATCTATCATGTAGTGCTCATGTGCACGACACGGGCCCGCAGTGTTGAAGAATTTTTTCATAGCTACCTAAATATTAGCGGCGTGACATCCGCGCCCTGAACTAATTCAGGGTTTGTGCGCCTCCTCGAATCGGGTTCGCTCCGGCTGAGGGAGAGCATCTTTTCTCCGGCAGAAAATTGCGAGATTGCCATGGGTGAAATTGAGGCTATCTACTTAGTTTTCGGGCCGTCCCACATCCTCCTCACGAGGATCCTAATGCTCATCGCCCCACAACTTCAACTTAAATTGCACACTCCCTCAACCGATAACTTCTGAGCCAGCGCCTTAAGGGTCGTTTTTTCTCGAGTGATGATGAGAATGGACGACTTACGTATGCCCTTCTTGTATTGGGGATTTAATTGTTATAGCGGCTTGAGAGGGGTGTTTGTGTCGGTGCGACCCGAAAGAGCCTCCGCTTGCGGGGATTAGGTACTGAACAGTGGGTGTTTGTTAGGCTGTGGTTGAGGATTAGGAAGGCTATTAAGACTTTTCAGTAAGTTAAGAACCAGAAATAGATACATAACTTAAAAAATAATTCTATAAATAGAGGCAAAAGGCACCACAATCTAGGGATCCTAAATCCTCGCGCAAAAAAATAACTATATTAACCCGAGGTCACAGCACTTCTTACGGCGCTAGAAGCAATCGTCGCAGTATTGCCGCCAAATCCCTCATAGTGGCTTCTGTTCGTCCCCGGCAAAGGTATACCAGCCCACACCTTAGCTATTGCTCTAATGACCCCATCTGGGTTAGTCCCATTGACAAGCTGATCGAGAACATTCGCCTGACCGGAGCCAACCAATAGTACGGCCGCTAAATCCTGTCTCAGACGCCCCATCTCCGTTCCATCATTCCGTTCACCTGATATTATCCCTTTCGAAACCGACTTCAAATTATTCCAAGTACTAGGAATAAATTGGTACGCCCCCCAAGCAGGCGACCCTGCGTAATTTTTTAGGGAATATGCGTTTTCATCGGCACTACTCTCAGCCATTCGAATGACCGCAAGCACGTTCATTATTCGATTTGCTTGTGACAAATTAATAGGTGCCTGTAACCCAAAAATTTGTCTATTCCTTTGATTACTGAAAAAGTCGACTAGGTACTCAGGAGTTAATTGGAATTTTATCCTTCCTATTCTCGACCCCTGACTTCCATTTATCACGGCTAAGGGATCTAAGAATCCTCCATCTCCCAGTCCCCCATCATCCGCATTAAAATACCCCCCTGTCTTAGCTTTGAAATCCTCGAAGTTACCCACCGATGCCGTTGCAATACAGCCTTTCAAAGCATCTGCTGCATCTGCAAGTATTCCGTTTTGGGGCTCAGAACCACTCTTTTGCACGACCCATTGCGACATTGCGTTAAGAGTTCTAATTCCCAGAACCCCATCTGCAACGAGCCCGCTTTTGCCGTTACCAACTTGCTCAAGTACGCCTGTATCCTTATTAAGACGGACGGAATTCTGAAATGCCTTGAGGAGTTTCTCTGACTCGGGACCAAACTTGCCACTGAAAAATTCACCCCTCACGGCAGCTATCATCCCCTTGTCTGCTTGTGAGCCGCTGATCTTAGCCCACTCAAGCAAAACACTTTGGGTAGCTTTTGCAAAATCTCCCGTCGTTCCAAGCCGGACGTAGGATTGATTGTCTCCCTGAGAAATGCTTCGAAAAGCAGCTACGGAGTTCTGGAAAGCTTTTTTAATTGGGTCTAACGCTTGTTGCTGTGCGGGAGGCGTTATGCTTCCTCCGCCAGATGTCCCCGTCACTGGTAAACCTTGAGTTGGAGCCTCTACCATCAGCCTATCTCCCAAAAAACAACCTCTCTCAAACGTTATGCCCAGTTCCCGCCGAAAATAAACCTCCACCCCTCATTTTTCCGCAAAAAAAGCATCACAACCTCCCCACCCCCACCTCAAACCTCCCAACCGCCTCCCACAACCCCGCAACCAAACCCGCAGCCACCCCCAAATCCCCCTTAAACCGCCCTATTTTCTCTAGCTCTCCGCAAATCTCAGCTGCACCTACTGCGCCCAAGTTGGCGAGGGCTGATTTTAGGGTGTGGGCCTGAAAGTCCACCACCTCATGTTCCCCCGCCTCGACTGCCCTCTTTAGCTTTTCCCAGCTCGCCTTGAATCCAAGTAAAAATTCAGTCGCGAGCTCTAAAAAAAACTCTTTGTCCCCGTCCAGGCGCTCCATTACCTCTGAAAACATTAAATCTTTTGAATCTTCCATTTCTCTTAATGCGCCTCCTTGCGCTAGGTTAATCGCCTCCTACTGCTGAAGCGCTTTGACCAGCTCTTCCTTTACCGCTGCGAGGAACTGCTCGGTGGTTACGTAAGAATCTGCCGGAAGATCCGATCCGTGGATGCAAACCGCCAAATCTTTTGTCATTACCCCGCGCTCTACCAAGCCGATACACAACGCCTCAACCTTTTCTGCAAACTCAACGAGCTCGCGGTTTTCATCGAATGTTCCTCGGTAATACAACCCGCGCGTCCAGGCAAATATCGAGGCAATTGGATTTGTCGATGTGGGTTTGCCCTGTTGGTGCAACCGATAGTGCCTCGTCACGGTACCGTGGGCTGCTTCTGCTTCTACCGTTTTTCCATCCTCGGTCAATAATACCGAGGTCATCAGCCCGAGCGAGCCAAATCCCTGGGCGACGATATCTGATTGGACATCGCCATCGTAGTTCTTGCAGGCCCAGAGAAAGCCACCGGGAGACTTTATCGAATAGGCGACCATGTCATCGATGAGGCGGTGCTCGTACCAGATACCAGCTGCTTTAAATTCGTTACTGTACTGCTCATCAAAGATAGCCTGGAAGATATCTTTAAACCTTCCATCGTAAGCTTTAAGGATTGTGTTCTTGGTCGAAAGGTAAACAGGCACCTTTCTCTGTAAAGCATATCGAAAACAGCTGTGAGCGAATCCAGAGATCGACTCATCAAGGTTGTACATACCTAACGCTACACCACTTCCGGGAAACGAAAAGACCTCGCGATCTATCGGCTCGCCACCATCTGCCGGGGTAAACCGAAGCGTTAAAGTTCCCTTCCCCGGCACCACAAAATCGGTCGCCTTGTACTGATCGCCGAACGCGTGTCGCGCAACGATTATTGGCTCCACCCAACCCGGCACGAGGCGTGGGACATTTTTGCAGATTACGGGCTCCCGAAAGACGGTACCGCCGATAATATTGCGAATCGTCCCGTTCGGGGATTTCCACATCTTCTTGAGGTTAAACTCCTTAACGCGCGCCTCATCGGGGGTAATCGTCGCGCACTTGACCCCGACCCCGTATTTTTTTACCGCCTCTGCCGCATCGATAGTCACCTGATCGTTGGTGGCGTTCCTATTTTGAATCGAGAGATCGAACGATTTTAACGGCACATCAACAAATGGGGTGATGAGTTCGTTTTTGATGAATCCCCAGATAATCCGGGTCATTTCATCGCCATCCATCTCTACAATCGGGTTTTTTACGACTATCTTTGCCATAGCTTCGTTCCTTAGGGTGCTTGCTTTAGTGTCGTTCGATCGCTGCGTCGCAGCGTTACGGCTGATCTTTTATCCTAAAGGGGGATGGGAGTCCAACGGGGGATTACCTGTAGCTCTATTGCGGAGACACTACCCTTATCAAGACTCTGCCACCTTCTGAGACGATGGCAAATGATACCGGTTTTCCCGGATTAGCGGCAGACCAGCTTTTGGCGGTTTTTACGAGAGTCTCGCGGAAGCGTGAAAACGAGAGGGTACTGCTTGCAGATGGGTCTGTAGCGACAGCTGAACGATAGCTCTCAAAGAGTTCTCGCATTCTTTTCTCTACCTGTGAGGAAGCTGTTTGAGATTGAGATTCCTCTTTTAGCCTTTTATCTCGGAGCTCTGCTTTTACGATATCACGTCGATAGGTTCCCTCCTCTCGTTCGCGGAGAACCCTCTGCCAGTAGCTGTTGTAGCTGTGATATCGGCTCTCAAGCGATCTGAGATGAAACGCAATCGCTGCATTTTTAAAGGGCGCTTTGCGTAGGGTCCGAAAGGCTCGGGTAAGTTGCTGATGGTCCGAGCTTGGTTCAATCGTAAGAATACCGAGAAAATACTGCTCGTACTTAACTTTAAGTTCGGCCAACATCGCCTCGATATCGGCAAGGCTCGTGCGAAGCTCCTGTGCATGTCCGGAAGTTGCGCCCAGTCCTGAACCCATTCTTAAGTTTCCTCGAGTTAAAACCTTAAACCTAACTTCTCGCCCTCAAGGGCTTCGGCTGAATCATCAATTTACATGAGATTCGGTGTCGCAAAAAAAATATTCGGCTTGTATAGTTCGGTCGTAAAGCGACGTTTGAGGGGTGACTATCATGGAGAAACTAGCCGTTATCGTTCTTGCTGCAGGTCTTGGGAAACGGATGAGGAGCTCGTTGCCCAAAGTCCTTACCAAAACTATCGATAAGCCGCTCATCTGCCATACCCTCTCGACTCTATCTGCCCTTGCTCCTGAGCTTGTCGCCATCGTTACTGGACACGGAGCGGAGCTCGTTGAGGATATCGTCTCAAAAGAGATTGAAGGTGGAGAGCTTTCCTCTTCGAAGGTTGCCTTCCCTAGACAGGAGGCGCAGCTCGGAACAGCTCACGCAGCGCTTTCAGCGGTTCCAACACTGCACGATTTTTCGGGGGACGTTATCATCATCTGCGGAGACACACCGCTTATCTCGGCGGAAACCCTCTCTACCATGTTAGAGACACACCGGACCGAGCGCGCGGCGGTTACACTCCTCTCCGCGATTGTCCCGGAACCGATGGGGTATGGCCGAATCGTTCGGGTTGGTGAGGGTAATGCTGTCAAAAAAATCACCGAGTGTCGCGACTGTTCTCCGGCGGAGCGATTGATTCGGGAGATTAACACCGGCGTGTATGCGGTCGAATCGAGTTTTCTCCGTCAGGCTCTATCAGAGATATCAAACGACAACGCGCAGGGTGAATACTATCTCACCGATATCGTCGAGCGCGCAGTCGTAGCGGGCCGCTCGGTGTGCGCCGTTCCACTTGCAGATCCTGATGAGTGGGTCGGAGTAAATACTTATCGGGATCTCCAGCGGGTCAACGAGATTATTTTGGAGCGGCGCATCGAGCGGTTCCTTCTTGAGGGTGTCCATATCCTCGATCCTCGCTCGGTCTTTATCGCTGAAGGGGTGACGATCGAGCCGAGCATTTTTATCGGTCCAAATACGCAGCTTTTCGGAAAAACGGTTCTTCGTCGCGGCTGCTCGATTGAGGGGAGCTGTTACCTGAAAGATACGACGGTCGAGGAAGGAGCAACGATTAAGTTCGGGGTGCGCGCTGAGCGAGCGGTTATTGGAGCAAAAGCCTCGGTTGGTCCATTTGCACACTTACGGCCGGGCACAACGCTCGGAGAGTCGGTCAAAGTCGGCAACTTTGTTGAAACAAAACAGGCAACGCTCGGGGCTCACAGCTCAGCAGGCCATCTAACCTATCTTGGTGATTGTACTATCGGGGAGCGAGTCAATATTGGGGCAGGCACGATTACCTGCAATTACGACGGATTTAAAAAGCATCATACGACTATCGAGGACGAGTGTTTTATCGGAAGCGATTCTTGTCTCATAGCGCCGATAACGATAGAGCACGGTTCGACCGTGGGAGCAGGTTCGGTGCTTAGTGAAGATGTTCCTCCAAAAAGCCTAGCCCTTACCCGCGCTCCGGTGAAGGTACGTCGAGACTATGTCCGACGCGCGCGGGTATCCAGAACCGAAACATAAGCGCCGACCAAGAAAAAATTCTTGACATAATCAAAAAAACCCTCTTGCGAGAGCTGTTCTAACATATCTTTAATGGTCCTCATGTGCTACGAGGATACTGTTTGATATTTTGGGCGATATTTCCAGAGAAAATTTTTGATTAGGTGATACTCATGCAACAGAAAGCTCCTTTTGCGGCGAGAACGCCGGACGATGGTCCTGAGAAGTCGAAAGTTTCGATAGAGGCAGGAGGGGCGGTAAGTGTAAGTAGTTCTAGTGGTTTCGTTCGCGCCGATGCGGATGATGGTGAGTATTCGATCGTAAGGGCAGTAGTAGACCCGGGTGGGCCCTCGGGTAAAAAATATCCACGACCGGGCGATCCGAATAGAAATCAGGGTGGAAATCAGCCAGGGCAGGGAGCTGGGGCTGGCAATATAAAGACACCTACGCTAGATGAGTTTGGTCGAAACCTCACCGGAATGGCTACAAAAGGCGAACTCGGGCCGATATCTGGTCGCGATGAGGTAATAGACAGGGTAATACAAATTTTGGGTCGATACCGCAAAGGGAATGCGGCGCTAATTGGAGAACCAGGTGTCGGCAAGACAGCCATCGCCGAAGCTATTGCGCAGCGCATCGTAAGCGGTGATATTCCTGATGTTCTTGCCGAGAGACCGATCATCTCCATCGATTATGGTACGCTAATCGCCGGGACTAAGTATAGAGGTGAGTTTGAGGAGCGGCTCAAAAACGTCGTCGAGGAAGCCAGGAAAAGTGGGGCCATACTTGTGATGGATGAATTACATACGCTAATTGGCGCTGGAGCTGGTGAAGGTGCCTTAGATGCAGCCAATATACTCAAGCCCGCACTAGCACGAGGGGAAATCACCGTCATCGGTGCAACAACACTCGATGAGTACCGGAAGCACATTGAGGGAGATGCTGCCCTTGAGAGACGCTTTCAGCCCGTGATGGTTAATGAGCCTACTGTAGAGGAGGCGAATAAGATATTGTCATCGCTAAAGCCGATAAACGAGGTCTTTTTCGGTGTACACTTCTCTCCCGAATCTATTGTTGCAGCAGTCACTCTCTCCGATCGCTACATCAACGATCGCTTCCTGCCCGACAAGGCGATAGATGTTCTCGAGGAGACTGCATCGAGAATAAGGACTCAGATCTCCGGAGAAAAAAGCTCGAATCAAGAGCGAGAAATCGCGAGGACATTGAGACCATTAATGATAGAATTGGAGCGTAGTGTTCGAGCGCAAGATTTCGCTCGAGCCTCTGAGTTGGCTGAGCAAATATCTGAGCTCACGATTCCATCAAGAACTAATCCACTTAAAACCCCAATTATCACCAAACAGGATATCGAAGCAACTATTTCGAAGATGACTGGTGTTCCAGCGGAAACTGTTACAAGCAGCCAACGGGAGCGGCTGATCAACGCAGAGCAATACCTTCATGAGAAAGTGATCGGGCAAGATGAAGCTGTCACAGCCGTTTCTCGAGCCCTTCGAAGAGCTGCTGCGGGATTAAACAATCCAAACCGACCTATTGCCAGCTTTATATTCTCCGGGCCCACCGGAGTCGGAAAAACTGAGCTAACAAAGGCGCTGGCGACGCAATTCTTCGGCAGTGAAGAAGCTATGATTCGTCTCGATATGTCCGAGTTCATGGAACGTCATACAGTCAGCAAACTGATCGGCTCTCCTCCAGGGTATATCGGATTTGATGATGGTGGCCAGCTTACCGAAGCTGTCCGGCGCAAGCCTTACACGGTGGTGCTTTTTGATGAAGTTGAAAAAGCCCATCCCGATGTATTTAATACGTTGTTACAACTCCTCGAGGACGGTCGTCTAACCGACTCGAAAGGGCGCACTGTGAACTTTAAGAACACCATCATCATAATGACATCGAATATTGGATCAAAAGTGATCGAAAAAGGTGGTGGAGGATTAGGCTTTCAATTTGATGAAGCATCGAATGAGGAGAACCAGTACAATCGTATTCGTAACCTCGTTAATGAAGAGCTGAAGCAATACTTCCGCCCTGAGTTCCTAAATCGGCTAGATGAGACAATTGTTTTCCGACAGCTTAATAGAGATGAGGTAAAGGAGATCGCCGACATCATGCTTAAAGAAGTTTCAGGCCGAATGCTCGACAAAGGTGTCGCCCTCTCCGTTACCGAAGCTTTCAAGGAGAAGCTGGTTGATGAAGGCTACAACCCGAGCTACGGTGCCCGCCCCCTTCGACGCGCGGTTATGCGTCTCCTTGAGGATACATTGGCTGAAGCATCTCTATCCGGTCAAATCGCCGAGAATTGCTCGGTTGAGGTTGACTGGGACGCTAATAATAAACGAGTTACAGTCGCGGTTAACAACACAGTAGCTGCATAACTCGAGGTACTCATCCCCCTGAAAAACTCTTCGATTGGTTTTTCAGGGGTCACTTTTAGCTCCTTAAAAACAAAAAAAGCAGCTCCAGACTCGGTTCTCCCCGAATCTGGCGCTGCTTTTTTATATTTTTGAGAAATCGGCAAAAGAATCAGTAAACTAATCCGTCAGCTATTCCCCTTACACACCAGTCAATTCCTTTCTCACAGCTACCTGCTGCTTCTGAAGCTTTTGAACTCGGCGGCGGCGGCGAAGAGCCATCTTTTTATCGCGGTTTGCTCTTTTTGTTTCGGTGACTTTAGTTAGCGAAGCCATAGCGTTCTCGTCGTATTCGTTAGCGTACTAGTTGGCGTTTTCTTAAGGTATCAGGGACCATCGTGAAAGGAACCGCGACCGATGCCGACGGCTCTGAGCTTTCCAAGGGGCTGACCTTACACTAACTATGGCGAATAATCAATAGTTACGTTGCCAAAGGATTAAAATTATGATTAGCTTGAAAAATTAACGTAATCCTCATGTTATCTTATCGGGACAACTTCGCCATGCCATTGGTAAAAGCCCTAAGAAGCAGCCTCGCATCGGTTCTTAGCTTTACTGTTTCGGCTGGGCCTTTGGGGTCTGCGGATCTATCAAAACTTAAAGTGCCTGATGGCCAAGCCCCTCCCGATATTCCAGGTAGGAGTGTTCCGAAGGCAAAGGCTGCACCCCCGGATGGCTTAAACAACGATCCCTGGATCGGGAGTCTGAAAACTTTTTCTGAGCTGCGCTTACCTTATCCTTCAAGAGACCCTCTTTCATCGCTCACGCCCCCTCCGATCCTTCCCATCTTTTCGATATCTTCCCAACCAAACGAAGAGAAACCTTCAAAGGTATCTTCGACAACTGCCTCATCTCAACAATTACCACCAAGAGTAAACAAAAGAACTGCTCGGATTGAGCTCCAAAATCTTATTGAAAAACAACTTATTGACCCCGATACGGCGAGAACGGTACTTGGCGATCTCAGAAGTGGTAAAGTATCTCCCTCAAAGATTTTTCAGATGGCAAACGCTATTGGGAAATTTTATCGCGGCGAGGTGGGCAAAACTATCTCTAAGTCAGAAATTCAGGCAGCCGTCTGGCTCGGATACGTTGCCGGAAACCTCGCTCAAACGGGAGAGCCGCCGGTGCGAGGACCAGAGGGGGTAGTTGGGTATCTTCGAGGAATGGATGAGAGGATCGAAGAACTTCGGAAAGGAAACGATGTAGTGATAGATCCTCGGGGCCGAAAAGGGTTCATTGAATACTATCTATCTAGAGGAGCTCCAGCTGTATTGCGTCTTAAGAAGGAGGGATTAGTTGATTCGGTACCACGTTCGGTGCAGTTAATACTTTCATTGCCAAGCCAGCCTTGGACTGAACGAATTCGGAAACTTGTTGAGACCGATGCAGGGCAGTGCGTTACTGCCGTAATTCTAACTTTGGCGGAGAATAAAATCCCAAACCCTTTCTCGACGATTCTAGAGAAGGGAAATAATCCGGCCGGTCTTGCAGCGCAGCTTCTCAACCAATTTGGCTATAAATCGGTAAATCCACTAGGCGGTAAGGACAGACCGCTCAAGTTCAAAACGAACTATGGAGAGGTCAATGTTACGATGTTGACGCCGAAGGAGTTTATAAAAGCGGCCTATAGTAAAAAGATTCCCACTTATTCCTTGGTATTTCAAACAAGACACCCGAGCTGGACCACACCACCTAACGGCTCCGAAGCACCCCGCCCCGCAACATCTCCAGATTCACGTGGCTTCGATGCCGCAGTTGCAATTCCATCGTTTGATAAAAATGCTCCGTTTGCTCTCTGGAATGGACGAAGGAACGGGCTTATCATTTATGGTGAAGCAACTCAGTGGGTATTCGTTCTCACCCCCCACGACCACGGTTTAAAGCATAGCGATCCGATTCAGGAACTTCTCATTGCGGCACGTGAGAGACGTGAGAGAAATGAAGGACACAAACCGCGCTCGTCCGGGATGGAAGTTGCTCAGAGGTAAATCTGCCTGTAACTCTACAGGCAACCCCTCCTTCAACCCGGAACCAAACCATAAAACACCGCTAATCCGACCCAGCTCAAATATCAAGATTCCGAGTCTTTAGCGCATTATCCTCAATAAACCGCCGGCGAGGCTCGACCTGGTCTCCCATAAGCACCGTAAACACCCCATCTGCCTCTACAGCATCTTCGACCCGCACCTGAACCATTCGGCGATTAGATGGGTCCATCGTTGTCTCCCATAGCTGTTCTGGGTTCATCTCGCCAAGACCTTTGTACCGCGTTATCGATAGCCCTTTTCGGCCACGTTCATCGATAATTCCGACGATATTTTCGATCTGAGCGAATGAAGCAACCGTTTTGCCAGCCTCATCAACAAGCTGATATGGACCAACCCCGAACTTGTCTGCCTGTTCTAGCAGTCCCACTAACTGTTTAAAGTCAGAACGATGGAAGAGCGTTCTGCCGACTGTAGTTGTACGGGCAATACCCTTTCGCCTCGTTGTAACTTCAAGCCGGAGCTCTGTGCCTACCGAAACCGTCACAATCTCCTGTTCGGTGGTGGAGATTGCAGCGAGCTCTGCCAAAAGGGTCTCTTTGAGTGATTCGAGAGCTTCCGGCGTTTCGACCATTTCGGCTGATTTTCCCTTCACCCACTTTGCAACCGCAAGAATTATTCGTGGGTCGAGCCGATCGTTCGCAAATTCATGGAGAAGGTGTGGAACTCGATTAAGATTTACTACCCCTTCGCGCAACGGGTCACCAGAGCTTACTATTCCATCGGTTACAGATCGCAGCGTAACATCGGCGACCCCTCCCGAAATAACCATATCTCCAAATTCCTGATCGTCCTTCAGATATCTATCAAGCTTGCCTCGCTTCACCCTAAATAGTGGTGGTTGCGCTATATATAGATACCCTCTGCTGACGAGCTCATACATCTGCCGATAGAAGAAGGTAAGTAGGAGGGTACGAATATGGCTTCCATCAACATCAGCATCGGTCATGATGACGACCTTGTGGTAGCGAAGCTTTTCGATATCGAAATCATCCTTTCCGATTCCGGTCCCAAGCGCGGTAATAAGGGTACGTATCTCCTCAAAGGAAAGCATCTTATCGAACCGAGCCTTCTCTACGTTCAAGATTTTACCACGAAGCGGAAGTATCGCCTGATTTTTTCTGTCCCTACCCTGCTTTGCTGAGCCACCCGCCGAATCACCCTCGACGATAAATAGCTCGCAATCTGCGGGATTTTCATTTTGGCAATCAGCGAGCTTCCCCGGTAGAGAGAACGATTCAAGAGCTCCTTTCCGCCGAACCAACTCGCGCGCTTTACGCGCCGCCTCACGCGCTCGCGATGCTTCAAGACACTTCTCAACGATCGCCCGAGCGACTGATGGGTTTTCCTCAAGAAAACGGGATAGACCCTCGCCTACTAAAGTTTCAACGATTCCCTTTACCTCACTGTTGCCTAGCTTTGTCTTTGTTTGCCCCTCAAATTGAGGCTCTGGAATCTTTACACTGATAACCCCCGTTAAACCCTCACGGGTGTCGTCTCCCTGGATGCCCTCTTTCGCATTTTTTAGAAGATTATTCTTGGTTGCATAGGAGTTGATCGATCGAGTCAGCGCTGCTTTAAAACCAGCAAGGTGGGTTCCGCCCTCTATCGTGTTGATGTTGTTTGCGTACGTGTAGAGATTTTCCTGATACTCTTTGTTGTACTGAACAGCGACCTCAACCGCGAGACTATCCCGCTCACCTTTTACATAGATAGGAGATTCATGAAGTGGGCTTTTTGCTCGATTTATGTGCTCGACAAAACTTTTAATTCCTCCCTCGTAGAAAAACTCCTGCGTTTTTCCGATCCGCTCATCTACAACTATGATTCGAAGACCTGCATTTAAAAATGCGAGCTCTCTGCATCGATGAACTATTGTGTCTAGGCTATAGGAGCTCGTCTCTTTGAAGATTGTGTGATCAGGATAAAAGGTTACGGTCGTTCCCGTTTGTGAAGCTTCGCCAATAACCTCAAGTGATCCAACCGGTTCGCCTCGACGGAACTCCATGAAATGACGCTTTCCGTACTGACAGACCTCGACCTTCAACCATTCTGAGAGAGCGTTAACAACAGATACTCCAACACCGTGCAGCCCGCCTGAAACTTTGTACGCCGACTTCTCGAACTTTCCGCCGGCATGGAGTTTCGTCAATACAACCTCAACACCGCTGACCCCCTCGGTCGCGTGAATATCAGTCGGGATACCTCGACCGTTGTCCTCGACCATCACCGAACCATCGGAGCAGAGGGTAAGAACGATACGGGTGCAATAACCAGCAAGGGCTTCATCGACTGAGTTGTCGAGAATTTCATAGACGAGGTGGTGGTATCCTCGATCAAATGTGTCACCGATATACATGCTCGGACGCATCCGAACCGCCTCGAGCCCTTCGAGGATTTTTATCTGACTTGAATCGTAAACGGGGAGGATTTCTTGAGAGGACATACACACCGAATTGATTCACACGTGAAGGACATAACCGAGGAAAGGGCACTCAGTTGCCGAAAAAACGGAGGGAGGAGGAATTTAAAAGGGAAAACAACACAAATAATTCTCCCAAAAACGGCGAAAATATAGAAGCTTGTAGCGTATCCCCCCCACCGATAATCGTCAAGATTATCGAATGCCGGCTTCATCAAAGAGCCGATCCTCGCACAATTCCTGAAACAACCTCGAATACCGTAACCGCGGAGTCACTCTTTAAAACGCCGTGATAAGCATCCGTGGATGTCACGAGCACCTGTCTTCCCTGATCCATCATCAATCGAAAAAAATGATCCGCCCGATGAGAGTCAAGTTCAGCATCCACGTCATCGAGAAGGACTACTGGGCTTTCGTGGCGAGCTGCCTCAAGCATCTCGAGAATAGCGAGCTTAAGGGCAAGAACCATGCTGCGCGCCTGGCCCTGGCTAGCAAATTGCCGAGCAGCTTTGCCATTAAGGGAGAGAATCAGATCGTCCCTGTGAATACCGAGGCGAAGAGAGCGTGAGGAAATTTCAGAGGAAAAATCTCGCTCCAGCGCTCGGAGAAGCTCCTCCTCGGATGAGTAACCAACTACGGAGGAGCGATAGCTACAACCAAATCGCTCCCCTTTCGTACTCGAAAACTGCTCGTAGCAGAGCGAGGCTCGGGGTGCGAGCTCTCGAACAAAACGATCTCGAGCAGCGGTTATAACCAACATTTCGCGGGCGAGAATCTGATTCCAGGGCTCTATCGCGCGGTACCGCACCTCCCCCTGTTTAATAAGCGCCGCCTTGGCCCTCAGGGCTCGCGAATAGTTAATGAGGGACACCATGAGGGGGGGAGAAATATCGACGCTGTGGCGGTCAATCAGCGCCCTTCGCTCAGCTGGCCCTCCCCGAACCAGCTCAAGGTCCTGGGGCGAGAAGGTTACCGTTATGAGTCTTCCCAGATAATCCTGAGCAGATTCAACCCGCTTACCGTGGACGCTCGCCTCTTTTCCTTTCGCACCGACCACCAGCTTTAAGTTTAAAGAGCCTGCCTTGTCGCTGATATCTCCAGATACCGCAAAGGAACCCCCTCCCCACGATATAGCCTCCCGAGATCGGGAGGTGCGGAACGATTTTGTAGAGCCGAGAAACACCACCGCTTCGAGCAGATTGGTTTTGCCCTGACCGTTTTGCCCCGTGATGAGATTTATGCCCGGCGAAAAGGTGAGCTCCGTGCTCGCAAGATTTCTAAATCCATCAACCCGAATTTTTTCTATCTGCACTATCGCTCACCAATAATTCAGGGCATCGCTTCGCCGATATGAAGACCGCTCAGCAACTCACAATTCTGAACTCTCGTCCTCTCCCCGCTCTCCTTCGTCCTTGTTCAAACGCATCGGCATGAGAATTGCGAAAGAGCCAGGGTCGGTTGCTCCCGAGAATTTTCCGGGGAAAGTCCCACCATACAGTTCAAGGTGAAAATCCTGGTCCTCACCAATAGCTCCAATAAGCTCAATCATATATCTGACATTGTATCCCACACTAAAGGGCTTCCCGCCATATTCAACCCCCAGCTCTTCGGATGCATCACCAAGGTCGTTACTTGAGGTCGATAATCGAAGACGGTCATGAAAAAGATCGAACCTCACACACTTCCAGCTGTCAGCTGCAAGGAGCGAAACACGTCGAAGAGCACGAACTAGCTCGCGACCATCCACCCGTATGAGCGGGCACGGAGTTGGCGAAAAAAGACGTTGATATGGAGGAAACTCACCATCGATAAGTCTCATCGATAGCTCTACATGCTTTGCACGAACCGCAAAAACTCCCTCGACGATATCAAATTCAACCTCTGAAATCGGTTCTTCATCAAGAATTCGTCTCAGCTCGGCGAGCCCTTTTCTCGGAACAATCACCTGTTCGCTCACAGAGGGGGGCAGACACGGTCGGCTTACAACAGCTAATCGATGCCCATCGAGCGCGATGGCGCGCAGTTCAGTTGTGTGCCCACTCCCTTGCGATATCTCAAAGCATATCCCATTGAGGTGGTAACGGGCTTCATCATTTGAAACGGCATAGATCGTTTTTGAGATCATCTCGGATAGATGATGAGCAACAATACGACCCCGAAGCGGAAGACCAATTCCGCGCAAACCGGGGAATTCATCTCCATTCACCCCGACCAACGTTAACCGAGCAGCACCGGCGGTGACCGATACCCGCTGATTCTGAGTTACCTCGAACTCAACGGCACCCTCCGGAAGTTCTTTAACGAGCTCGCTAAACATAGCTGCTTTAAGGCAGATACTTCCCTCTTTCAAAACGCGACACGGCAAGGTTGCCAGCGCAGTTACCTCAAGATCCGAGGCGTATATTTTTAACACACCGTCTCTTGCTGACAGCAAGAAGTTGGTCATGATCGGAAGAGAGCTTTTTTTACTAACGATGTTCTGAACAAGAGCTGCAATTCTATGTAATTCTGTTTTGGAGCTTAAAAAATGAAGCATGAGAAATCCTCTAATTAACTAAGATATTAAATATAAAAATTAGTAGTAGTAATAGCCCGAGATAAAGCTGGGGAAAAATGAAATAAACATTTGATAATAATTAAATTTTTCTGTTGAAAACCTGTTAATTCACCACGGAGAATAAATTGGTTTGTACCGCCGGAAAAAGTTTTCCCCAGAAGCATTTTGGAATTATTGTGGTTATCCATAGGTTTTCCACAGGTTTTACCGGAAAAAAATAGGCAAGATCAGTGGCTTAGGTTCGTTATTAACAACCCATAAATCGTGTGGAAAAGTATGTTAAAACCCGGTAAAAATAGCGTAACTAATTAAAAAAGATATTACTTTTATAGTAGCGCTATCGGTAAAACCGTTTTCATTGTCCTTACCAGAGCCCTTTATCGGTTTTGAGCTATCTTTTAACAGCCCCCATCGATAAATAAGGCTCCATCAAGGAGTAAGTAGATTTCGCTCTATCCCCTCGATCATCTCTTTTACTTTGGCATCTGAAGCCACCTTGCCGGAGACCACACTTGCCGCATGAATGACACTTGAATGATCTCGCCCACCAAACTGACCTCCGATCTCGGGATACGAGCAGGTGGTGTGTTTGCGGCACAGATACATCGCTATGTGTCGAGGAAATGAGAGGTTTTTTGTTCTTCTTTTCGAGGTCATGTCGGCGACCTTGAGGTTAAAATGGGTCGCTACCGCTTTTTTAATATCGTCGATAGAAACATTGATCGTTTTTGGCTGAAGAAGAGGCTCTAAAGTTGCTGAGGCAGATTTGAGCGTTATCGGGACATTTTGGAGACTACTAAGGGCGTGAAGCCGGGTAAGCGCTCCCTCTAATTCGCGCACATTTGATGAGACCCGCTCCGCGACGAGGTGAGCGACCTCCTCCGGGAGCGCGACCTGATCGACGGCAGCTTTTCGATTTAAAATAGCGACTCTGGTCTCGAAATCTGGAGCCTGAAGGTCGGCCATCAATCCCCACGAAAACCGAGTCTGTAACCTCTCTTCAATCCCAGGAATCTCGGATGGGATTTTGTCTGATGTAATAACTATCTGACGTTTTGCGCTGTAGAGAGCATTAAAGGTGTGAAAAAACTCCTCCTGGGTTCGCTCTTTTCCTGAGATGAACTGAATATCGTCGATAAGAAGAACCTCAATATTTCGCATCCTTTTTTTAAACTCATCCATCTTCGCTTGGCGAAGGGCAAGAATAAGCTCGTTGGTAAAAGCCTCGGACGAGAGATATAGGATCGTTGCTTTAGGATTTCGGCGAAGAACTTCGTTGCCGATACTGTGCAATAGATGAGTTTTTCCGAGACCGACGCCGCCATATATAAATAGCGGGTTGTAGCTGTTGCCCGGACTTTCCGCGACCCGCAATGCTGCGGCATGGCAGAATTGATTAGAGCTACCAACAACAAAATTATCAAATGAATACTTTGGGTTAATCGCTGATGAGCGACCAAAACCTGAGAGTGAATCTCCGCTATCGATTATCTGATCGCGTTGAGCGATAGGAGATTGGCTTGTAGCTGGATTTGTCTCAGCTCGGGCCACCGCTGCCGAGCGGAGGGAAGAAGATTGCTGGTTAGAGGAGATTGATTGCGATGATGAGCCTTGCCGAGATTGAGAACCGGTGTTTTGAAGTCGAGCTTGAGGTTGCTGCGACTGCTCGGAGACAGAGAAGTTTACGTTAACGGAGTCAGAACCAAGGATCGATCCCAGTACGCCCGTTAATTTGTCCCGAAAATGGCGATCCAGCTGAGAGCATATAAAGCGATTAGGAGCTCCGATTGAAAAGCTATCGTCGTTCCCCTCAATTAATTCGAGCGGTTCGAAGTAAGCGGAGAAAATCTGCGGATCTATTTCCTGACTCAACCGCAACAAGCACAAATGCCACGCATCCTGAGTGGAGATTGAGGGGGTTGATTGTTCGACGTCAGCAAGGGGGGTAAGCATGGGTAAATTTCTAACCTAAGTTTCAATCTGGCGGAGCAAAAAACAGATACACTGTTTTAAATAATCGTTCCGATGAAAAATCTAATAAAAAAACAGAGAAAATAAAATTAAACTGAACGTCAAAAAATAAAATACAAAAAACTTAAAAATAAATGCATCGAAAAATACCTAACCTGCATCACAGGTGGTGGAGCAGAACGTTATAGTAGGAAAAATAACCTTTACAAGAAAAGAAAATGAAATTTATTGAAAAAAAAATATAGCTCGATTTTTCGATGAGTTTCGGAGTTAGATAACCGGGTTATTATAAGTTATTTGAAGCAGAAAATACTTTTTTTAAAAATCGAATTTTTCTATTTTTGAATTACGAATTTTTTAAAGAGGTTTTTACTCAAGGTGCACTAACCCTTAACTGCTTCCCTTCCGTTTGATTTTTTTGGCTAACTGCCGTAAAAAGGGGGCGCAAAATTCCAGCAGGTGCGGAGCCCCATGGCAGATTCTACGATTCTCTCTCCTTTTATTAGCGATCCGAACGTTCAAAAGTTCGTTACTGGCGGCGCGATCGGCGGAGGCTTACTTTTTTTAGGCTCTCTCGTTAAGGGACAGCTCAAAACGCCCGAGCGACAAGAGCATTTTGTGGTGCCCTCCTCGAAGGCGAGTCTTGTTGGAGTTTTAGATCTTGTTGTGGAGGGGCTGGTAAGTTTAAGTGATTCGGTTCTCGGTAAGCACGGGAGAAAGTTTATTCCCTTTACCGGTGCGGTGTTTCTCTTTATTTTCCTCTCGAATCTTCTTGGACTTATCCCTGCAATGCCGGCGGTTACAACTACCGTATGGGTTAATGTAGGAATCTCCCTCGCCGTATTCCTTTACTTTAATTACTGCGGCATACGAGAGCAGGGTCTCATTTCATATTTGAAGCACTTTGCTGGGCCGGTGTGGTGGTTGGCGTGGTTTATATTACCGGTCGAAATAGTCAGTATAACTCTTCGTATTCTTACTCTCAATTTACGCCTTTTCTGGAACATAACAGCAGATCACATGGTGCTGCATAGCCTCACAGGGCTGTTTAAGGTATTTGCCACTCCGGTTTTTCTGTTGGGTTCATTTGTTTGTTTCATGCAAGCCTTCATCTTCACGATTTTGACGATGTTGTATCTCCTATTTGCAACGGAGCACGATCACGGAGATGAGGGAGCGCACTAGTATTTTTGCGGAGTTTTTGGACTATTCATCGCAAAGTAGGATACCATGCCGCGGTGGGCGCATCAGCGCGGGGAAGATTTGTTTAGTAGCGGGGGCTCTTAGTCTCGGGAGCGGGTTTCGTGTGCGAGAAAAGCCGTCGTTGTTTAGGATTAACACTCAGAATAAACGGAGAAAAGAGATGAGTGCTCGTATACAAGGTATGATGGTTGCAGTAGCCCTCGCATTAGTGCCGACCATGGCGCAGGCTCAGTCGTTTGAGGGTTCGTCAGGGAATTCATTAATCGGTTTGGCTGCAGGCCTCGTGCTTGGGATTGCTGCTTTTGGCGGAACAACCGCGCAGGGCAAAGCAGTTTCCTCAAGCGTGGAGGCGATAGGTCGAAATCCGAGTGCGGCCAAGGGCCTTTTCGTTCCGATGATCCTTGGTCTTGTTTTTATTGAAACGTTGGTGATTTTCTCCTTCGTTGTCGCGTTACAGCTCATCGGCAAGCTGTAATCTCAGCTTGGACATTCCGTAGCGGAATGCGCCAAAAAGAGATAAAAAAAGTTGGGTCTGGTACGTTTTAGTAGCGTACCGGACCCAACTTTTTTTAGTTTTTTCTGTTAATCGCGCAAGCACGGCTAACAATCCTTTGCTACTCTCCTAACCCTTCAAGATACCGCTCTGCCTCTATAGCCGCCATGCAGCCACTTCCAGCAGCGGTAATTGCCTGCCGAAATACGTGATCCTGTACATCGCCACAAACAAAAACGCCCGGTACTGACGTTGTTGTTGAATTAGGATTCGGAACGATATACCCATTTTCATCTAGCGTTAGAGTATCGCGAAATAGCCCGCTGTTCGGGGTGTGGCCGATCGCAACAAATAGTGCTGCGCACGGGAGGGTTGAGGTTTCTCCTGAGAGGGTATTTTTAAGGGTTAGAGCTGTGACCCCTTCTGGGCGTTTTCCCTGAACTTCAGTAACAACCGAGTTCCAAAGTATCTCTATCTTTGGATTATTCATCACTCGATCTTGCATGATCTTTGAAGCTCGAAGCTCATCGCGTCGATGAATGAGATATACCTTGCTCGCAAAACGGGTCAAAAAATGCGCCTCTTCACACGCACTGTCGCCACCTCCAGAGACAGCTATCACCTCGTTTCTAAAAAATGCGCCATCACACGTCGCGCAGGTTGAAACACCAAACCCGGTGAGCTCTTTTTCACCCGGAATACCTAGAGCGCGGGGGGTTGCGCCTGTTGCTACAATAACCGAGTCGCAGAGAAGAGTTTTTTGTGGGGTCGTGAGCCGAAAAGGGCGCACTGAGAGATCTACCTCTGTCACTAGCTCCTGACGAATTGTTGCGCCAAATCGTACCGCCTGTTTCTCCATTAAACTCATCAACTCAGGCCCCTGAATCCCGTCTGGAAATCCAGGGAAATTTTCAACCTCGGTCGTGGTGGTGAGCTGGCCGCCGGGGAGGGGTCCATGCATCAGGATTGGCTTTAAATTGGCGCGCGCGGTGTAGATCGCTGCGGTCAAGCCGGCGGGTCCAGAACCGATGATGGCTACGGGAGTGTGTTCGAGATCAGTCATGGTGCTTGATTCCCTCAAAATTTGGTAAGCGCGATCACGATATCCCAAGACGAAGTGACGAGGCAAATTGATAGCGCTTTGTTTTGAGCAGAGCGATTGTCACTTTTCGTTGTGGTGATTACGATCGGGTCGGGTCTATTAAAACTTATGTCCGAACCCTCTGTGGAGCTTGTGCCATGTCGCCGACAATATCAAAGGTATTCATCGCAAATCGTGGAGAGATCGCTCTTAGGATTTTGCGGGCATGTGATCGGCTCGGCGTGCTGGCGGTGTGCGCGGTTTCGGAGGTTGATTTGCACTCTCTTGTGGCGCGTACAGCGGCAGAAATTGCTCTCTTAGGTCCTGCGCCGGCGCGAGAATCGTACCTCAATATTGAGCGTATTGTTGGGGCAGCAATTGAGCACGGGTGTGACGCGCTTCATCCTGGATACGGATTTCTCTCGGAGAATGCGGCGTTTGCGCAGGCGGTAGTTGATGCAGGAATAACTTTTATCGGTCCCGATCCCAAGATGATCGAGCTCCTCGGCGATAAAGTAGCCGCGCGAGCACGGGTTGAGCAATTTGGCGTCCCGTTTACCAAAGGCTCTCCCGGGAGTCTTTCAAATGAGGAGCTTCTTGCGCTTGCTCAGTCAATCGGCTTTCCACTAATAATTAAGGCAGCGGCGGGTGGAGGGGGGCGTGGAATGCGGGTTGTGCGCTCGTATGAACAGATGGTTGAGGAGCTTCCTCACGCTCGGTCAGAGGCAGTGAAGTTTTTTGGTTCAGATAACGTTTACTTTGAGCAGTTTATAGAGAACCCTCGCCATGTCGAGGTTCAAATTATGGGGGATTCTCACGGCAACATCCTTCATTTTGGAACTCGCGATTGCTCGGCACAGAGGCGAAACCAAAAGGTCATCGAGGAGGCTCCTGCCCCATTTTTGAGTGATGAGCTTCGAGACAAGATCCATACCGCTGCGGTTAATGTTGCCCGCTCGGTCGAGTACCGTAATGCCGGTACTGTTGAGTTTATGGTCAAAGATGATGCGCTCTTTTTTTTGGAGATGAATACCCGCATTCAGGTCGAGCACCCGGTTACTGAGATGGTGACGGGAGTCGATCTCGTCGAGATGCAGATTCGTGTTGCTCGGGGTGAGCCGATAGGTCTTAAACAAGCTGATGTTGTGACCTCTGGACATGCAATTGAGCTTCGGGTCTATGCTGAAGACCCTGAGTCTGATTTTGCGCCATCGACGGGTGTTCTTGAGCAGGTAGTATTTCCAGATTCTCGTCCTCACGAGTTTCGGATTGAGGCGGGGTATGAAGAAGGAGATAAGATATCGCGTCACTACGATGCAATGATCGCAAAATTAATCGTAAAGGGAGCCGACCGCTACCAGGCACTTGACCGCGCGCGAGAGGCTATTTCACAGACGATCATCACAGGGGTTCGAACTAATTGTGATTTTTTGGGTTGGTTGCTCCGAGACACCCCCTTTCGCGCGCGCCCACTCGATATTCAATGGATCGGTCGAGAGAATCGTCGAGATGATGTAGCCCGCTATCGGGCTTCGCGGATGGTGAAGGATCCTGCGCATCGAATCGTTGGAACTATCGGGGAATATCAGGAGCGTTTTATTGTGCCTGATCCTCATGGAGTGGAGCTCGAGGTGATGATTACTCACAAGCGAGATGGTACCTTTGTTGCGGAGTTGCTAGGGCCATGTGGTGAGAGCTACTCGGGGCGGTCGCCACGCACCATGCGTCGATGGTCCAACGATCGCGAGGCTGCGATCGCTTCACTTTGTCAGGAGGTCATCCATGAGCGGAAATGATGCGCATGGCGCGTTCGAGAGAGAATGTTTAACGCTTAGAGAGGTGCGAACAAAATACTCAGCGGGACCGACAACGGGGATTTTTACTGATGGAAGCTCGATACCTAACCCGGGACCAGGTGGGTGGGGATTTGTCCATGTAATAGAGGGGGAGATAGTTGCAGAGCGACACGGTCACCATCCTGATACAACCAATAATCGGATGGAGTTAACTGCTTTGATTGAGGCGTATAAGCATCTTCCAGTTGATGCCGTTGTTACTATGCACTCGGATAGTAACCTCTGTGTTCAAACAGTTAATCAATGGGCCGCCTCGTGGGAGCGTCAAGGGTGGAAACGAAAAACTGGTCCAATAGCGAATCTTGAACTAGTAAAAGAGCTTTATCACGAACACAAACGGCATCCAAAGGTAAAGTTGATCTGGGTAAAAGCTCACAATGGATGGCTGTGGAACGAATACGCCGATGCGCTCTCGACTGCGTGGATGCGGGGATCATTATAGCAAGCAGAGTACGAGAGCTTTGGGTTGATTAATGGGGCTCGAAAATCTTGGGCTCTATCTTTTTCCGTGATGAGCTCTATCGGTTTTGTTTAGGTGGTGTTGTGACGGTTTTGGGAAGTGAGTATTGCTTTTGGGAGATGAACTTAATTCGGGTGCAAGGCATAGCTGCCAATTACTATTAAGTTGTTGGGCCTTTTCTCCAATCTTCGTCCTACTTAGCGGAGAGCAGGGAGTTGAGTGTTTTTTTGTTTTTGGCTCAGTTGTCAGCTCTGGTGCTCTGAAGATTTCACTGGAAATCTCTGCAGATCGGTTGTTTTGATAGTCTTTAGGATTATCGGCCAGGATTGCTCCCGCGATAAGAGATTGAAATCGCTCTAATGGTGGGAGTGCTTGTTCGGGAAGTTCTAAAAGTATGCCGGTACTAATTCCTGCAACGAGTGTTGTTATAAGCGCGGCATCGGCAACCAGTGAAGGTATCGGCAAGTTTCGCGTTGGAGATATCGCTGATTGTGGGCCCTTCACAATATTATTTGTTGCGGTTGTTTCTATTGCCCTTGTTTCTGTAGCTTTTGCTGAAATGTTATCGAGATTTTCGAACCTGGATGACGGAGAAATAGGTGACGTAGATATGGTGGTGCTCGATTTAATAGAGAGTTCTTCAAAACCCATAAAAAAGCCGTAATTGTGTAAGAGATATTGGACAAATTATTGAATCAAAAATGTCCGATAAAGCTCAATTATAATGCTTTATTCTGAGTTTTTATGTGGTGTGCTACAAGTTAGATTTTTGTGTGTTTATGTGGGCGATTCTCAACATATTAGCTCAAAAAACGAGATGTTCTGCACGTTTTATTGGGACTTGAGAGTCGGCAAGAATTACCTCAACTTAAAAGCTATGGAAGAATGGAAAAGTGGAGGATTTAGAATCCGATTAAGGCACCCCGCGAACAGGTTTGCAGCTCCTCGTTTTAATTTGCGTGCGCCTGAGCAAGTTAGAGCAAATTTAACGCTCTTTGATCGGTTCCAAGGCGCCTCGATCACGCGATGGACAACATCGAGCAGTTTCGGTGCTCGTTGAACTTCGTCGATGACAACCCACTCCGGTCGTTTTGTCGCTACAGCAAAATTTTGGGCTAAAATATCTGGGTCGAATTGGTAACGTTCTTCGTCCATAGCGTTAAGCAGATTAATCCAAGGGGTCTCCCTATCCTCAAAGGTCTCCCGCAAAAGCGAAGTCTTGCCCGTTCCACGGGCGCCGAATAAGAAGAAGCTGTTTGATAGCAGGGGCTTCCATAATCTATGGAACATACCCAGATTTTCTATTCGAATTTCTGGGTATAGCCAAGAGGGGGTTTTTAGGGAGCGATAATCCCCCAAGAGAGCAGCAGGACGAAGAGATATTAGCCTGTTCCTATCACAGGCCCTCGTTTCAATTCAGAGGATTAGGAGGGAACCATTTGAACTTCTTCGTAAAAGAGCCTAAGAGACCTCTACGCCTCTGAGCTATAGAGGTTCGGGCATGCCAGGGCCGACTGACATAAGATGGCATCTCGCACATGATCTTTAGACAAGGAGAGGAGAGAATTACGTAAAAAAAGACCGTCGAGAGCGCGGCTTAAGCTACCTCGACTGGGTGATTACTGGGTCAGATTCTAGGACGGTATTGAGGTGAGCTCAGACAATCGGATCGCCGCTCAGTTGAGTTCTTGAACACCTGATTTGTTGGTAAATCTCCGAAAAATCAGTAACACCGAAAGAGAGCTCGTCACGATAGCCCCAACAGACGAGCCGTAGAAACGTAGCCCCAGATTTCGGCAGCGGGATATCGGGTTAAACAGAAACGAATCCCCACACAATTCCAGGGCCGGTGATATCGCAGATTGCCATCCATAATAAATGGCACAGGTAGTCAGATACAGCGCTATCACGAGAAGAACGAGTATTCGAAGCAGGTCCCACACCCATGTGCTCTTCATGAACATCTCCTTTCGCATTCACTTGCTACGCGTTGGTATCGGCCCCGGAGTCCATTTCCCCGCTATTTGCCTCAAAGCTTTATCTTTTAACGGCTCCGACAGAGAGAGTCCGATCGGGTTCTGCTCAATGGTTCGTTGTTGGGTAATAAGGTCTGGCATCGTTAAAAATCCGTGTGATGCTTCGTACGCAGTCGAACGGAAATTAATATCATTTCCAAACTTTGTAAATCTGAAACCCTGATGCAGCAAGCCGCGAACAACACCAAGGAGCAGTTTGCAAACTCACCCGATCTCACGCAAGAGATATTGAACGCCATCATGGACGCCCTCGTTGCGCACAACGAGATGAGTGCGCAGGCGCTCGGCTCGCCGGAGATTCAGCGTGGATTGCGAGACATTCTTCTCGGGCCGGCGCGGCTGTATGAGACGTTACGGGGAGGATGATGGCGAGATGGTCGCAGTGGAGCGGGTGCACTAACGATCGTCAGTGCCGCAAGGATAATCGATCGCTCTGGTGCGCTCTACATTAAGCAAATTCACCCGTCTTTGTTCACTTCATCAGTAACGAACTTCTTCCCAGCACACCGAGGCTCTTATGAAAAACTATTACCGCGTCATGCTCGGCCGAAAAAGTGTGTGCGCACAGGCGTGCCCTTACATCTATACCTATGAGGTATAGATGTAAGGGGATCAACGGGTTGTTTATTTTTTGTCGCGTACAGATCAAATTAGCTCAAAAAACGAGCTGTTCTGCACGTTTTATAGGCACTTTTTGGGTTGATTTTTTTTGTTGAGAAATTTGGCTCTTTTTTGAGTTTACAACAGAGACAACTTCTACACTTTTCATCTCACGAGCCTTTTCGTACTCCCGCAATATCGAACGGGCATAACCAATGGGACCTCTTGGAATTGTTCTTCGGTGTTTCAGTGCCCGCTGAAGATTTCCTGGTCCCCAGTTATATGCAATCAGCATGTGCGAGAGGTTGTGAGGAAATTGTTTGAGAAGATATTTTAGATAGGTAATACCGAGCTGAAGATTGTATGCAGGAGAGCAGAGCCGTTGCGATCCACCCCACGATGTTTGGCGGAGTCCACAGACAAATCTTCCCGTTGAGGGAAGAATCTGCATCAGGCCGATTGCTCCTGCTGATGAAACAACCGATCGCCTAAACCCGCTTTCATGACGAATAAGTGTGGCAACAAATACAGGATCAACCCTTTGTTTGTGAGATTCTGAAACGATCGACTGAGCAAGCTCCTCTGATTCTGTTGAACCAAGAGATCGTCGGGTTGATCTGGCAAGTATTCTATCTACAGAGGTGCGATCTTTCTCCAGAGATGATCCTTCGTACGAGAAAATTTTGTGATGGTCCCCAGGTGATGAAAAAAAAGGTAGATCTACTCCTGCTGGAAGAGATGAATCTTCGGGAAAAGGAGACCGAAGAGCACCCGAAATTATCGCAAGAGTCACACCATAAGTTGCGGTGATACCGTGAAGAGCGACGACTAGGTAAAAGAGTAGCTTATAAGTAGAGTCGATACTCCAGTCCATTGCTCGCCCTATACGAGTGGCGATGCGAACTCTGAGAGGTATTCGATTTTTTTTGATGAGAAATCTATATACACGGAGTATCAGTGCCCACGGAGCTCTGAGAGTCCGGACTGGGGGACGAGGTGAAGCGATCGGCAGCTCCTGAAATCTTCGATCCCTCGAAAATCCACCTTTTTGCTTTTCCAGTGATTGTCCCATAGTGACTATTCAGCTTCCAAAAAACCGAATAACGGTAGGACAAGGGTCGCTTGAAAGATAAAAAACCGCTAGTTTTTTTCTCAAATATTGAGACTGAAATAGTACACAGCCTGAAATAAAGTGAGTTTTCCCCTCGACTCTAAGGAACTCACAAATTACCCGATTATCTATTCAGAAGATTGCCACAATCGTTTTTTAGCGCCAGTCCTTACTGTAGATTTCAAACGAATCGTTTAGTTGAGATAAATTTACTCCTTCACGTGGCTTAAAGATTGCCATTCGTCCTGCCATATTCGTTAATATGGCGAATTTCTCTATCTCTTTGTAAAAATACCGCTCCTCATAGTCGTCAACCAGTAGCTCCCAATCGCTCTTTCCCTGAAGTGCCCTTATAGAAGCAAGGGCACACGCGACGCGAAACCTTCCGTCTACCAGAACAAGATCTGGTGAAAAATTATCCCCTGCATTCCAGGGACTAAGTGGATAGTTTCTCCACTGCTGCAACCGTTTTTCATCTCTGCCATGAAAAACTGGAGTGCCCCACGCCTGAGTAAGTCCAATATCAGCGTGAATAAACGATATGTTGGACAAATTAATCGGTTCGTTGAGCGAAGAAATTTTCCTTTTTACCGCGTCAAGGAAGTAGGGATCTGAGTCAACGGTCTTAAATACCTTTCCTTCGCGAGCTGCAACCACGGTCGAACCTCCACCGCCATATTCGAGATAGCTGTGGGCTTCCCGAAGCTTTGAGATGAAATAATCGTAGCTGGCGGGGTCAAAGTGTGGTTGGTCCCCTATTGTAAAACCTTTTATCCGTTGAGCGTAGAAAAATCGTGGGTACATCGCCAAGTCGATACAGCGGACGATTGGTCGTGGAAGAGATGAAAGGCGGACGAGTCCATCGGTTTTTTTGCGTTCGGCGGGGGTTTCGGTGGCCATACGGGTCGTTTTTCGAAAAAAAAGGGCGGCTGGCAATCAGCAGCCTTCTTCCGCCAGACTAGCCGACCGTTCGGGGCTTTTCAAGAAATGTGCGCCGTATTTGGCGAGATAGTCGCGGAATGTGTTACTATAAGGCTCATTTACGCCTGTATTTTGTGGTACCGAAGGAGACGATTATCCCGTGGTTGAGCTGCCGAAAGTTGTTGTTATAGGAGGGGGGCACGCTGGAGTTGAAGCTGCAGCGGCTGCCGCGAGGGTTGGCGCTGATGTGGTGTTGATCTCGCTGAAAATGAGCGGTATCGGCCAGATGTCGTGTAATCCAGCGATCGGTGGAGTCGGCAAGGGGCATCTGGTGAGAGAGGTTGATGCGTGTGGTGGTTTAATGGGGCGGGCGATTGACGATACCGGAATCCAGTTTCGAACGCTGAACGCGAGCAAAGGACCAGCCGTTCGGGCATCGCGAGCCCAAGCAGATCGAGATCTCTACAAAGCCCGAATTCAACAGCTCGTTCAGGCTCAGGAGCGGTTAAAGGTGGTCGAGGGTGAGGCCGCGGGGATCGTCGTCGAAAAGGGTCGGACCGTTGGGGTAAAGCTTCGAGATGGATCAATAATTCCGTGTGGTGCCGCTGTTGTCACCTCTGGTACTTTTTTGCGGGGTGTCATGCACACCGGCTCTCGCCAAAGCGAGGGCGGGCGTGTCGGTGATGAAGCGGTGGTAGGGCTTAGCGATAATCTCCGCTCGCTTGGTTTTTCGCTGGGTCGATTAAAAACTGGAACGCCTCCGCGATTGTGTCGACACTCGATAGATTATTCTCGGCTACAGGAGCAGCCTGGAGAACCAGACCCTACTCCATTTTCAATGATGACTCGTGCGATATCTCGCCCACAAATTTCGTGCTGGCTCACCGAAACAAATGAAGCGATGCACGAGCTGATTCGGGGAAAACGGGAGGAAAGCCCACTTTTTAATGGGCAGATAACTTCGGGTGGGCCGCGCTATTGTCCCTCGATTGAAGATAAGGTGTTTCGATTTCCTGAGCGAAGTTCCCATACGGTGTTTCTTGAGCCGGAGGGATTTGATTCAGGAGTTGTGTATCCGAACGGCATATCGACCAGCCTTCCAGAGGAGCTCCAGCTTGCCTTCGTCCGAAAGATTCGGGGTTTGGAGAACGCGCGAATCTTGGTGCCGGGTTACGCCGTTGAGTACGATATGGTCGATCCTCGCGCATTAAAACCCACCCTCGAAACAAAGGAGGTAGCGGGACTCTTTTTTGCGGGGCAGATAAATGGAACCTCTGGTTATGAAGAGGCAGCAGCGCAGGGATTGATTGCGGGAACAAACGCTGCTTTACAACAGCTTGAGAAAGAGCCCTTCCTTTTGTCTCGTGCAGAGGCCTATATTGGGGTCATGGTCGATGATTTGACCTCTCGGGGTGTCGACGAACCGTACCGAATGTTCACCTCTCGGGCCGAATATCGGCTGACTTTGCGTGAGGATAATGCATCTAGCAGGCTTTGCGATAAGGCGCGGCGGGTGGGTTTGGTATCAGATGAACAGTGGCGAGTTCACGAGGAGCGGGAAGCTCAGCGTGAGCAGTTACATCAGTGGTGCAGCGATGTGCGGTTGAAGCCGACCGCTGAGGTAAATGGATGGCTTCAGGGGGTCGGAAGCGCAGAGCTTCGGGATAGTATTCGTGTTGCTGATCTGATTCGTCGCCCAGAGCTTAATCTGCGTGAATTGGTTGGGCTCTTTTCTGAGCTCGGAGAATTGCGGAAAGAGGTTGTCGATTCCGTGGAGGTCGATCTCAAGTTTAAGGGATACCTTGAGCGACAAGAGGAGGAGATTGCCCGCTTACGGCGCGATGAGGAGGTAACGATACCGACCGATTTTTCGTATGATTCGATCGTGAGTCTTCGTACCGAGGCGAGGGAGAAATTTAAACTTCATCGGCCTCATTCTCTTGGACAGGCGCTTCGGATTCCGGGTATACCGCCGAGCGCGGTTGCGATCGTTGCGGTTCATCTGAAGCGATTACGGGAACTCTCTGCGCCGCACTCCATTGTTGCTGAGGGGGAGTGACATCCTTTTCGGATTGCATCTTTGTCGCTGTTATCAAACAATAGCGGATGCAATCTCGGGGGGAGGCAGCTTTAAGGTGTTGAGAAGAGCGATTTATTTGCTCTGCAATTCCTCTGCAGGTGGATTATAGGCCCTCAAGGGCAATGAGCCCGAGCCCTATTAAAGCCCCCAAAAAGCTCGGTTCAAACGCCTCCCATAAGGAGTGTAGGATGTCAAAGTCTCTAATCATCGTTGAGTCGCCGACCAAGGCAAAAACTATTGGTAAGTTCCTCGGTAAGGGATTTACCGTGAAAGCTTCGTTTGGTCATGTGCGCGATCTCCCGAACAGCGCGACAGAAATTCCGGCTCGGTTAAAAAAAGAGCCGTGGGCAAAGCTTGGGATAAATGTCGAAGAGGATTTTAAACCTCTCTATATTGTGCCCGCGGATAAAAAGAAGCATGTGAGCGAGCTTCAAAAAGCGCTCGATGATGCCAACGAAGTATATCTAGCAACCGATGAAGATAGAGAGGGAGAGTCGATTAGTTGGCATCTGCTCGATGTCTTAAAGCCAAAGGTGCCGGTAAAGCGGCTCGTGTTTCATGAAATTACTCAATCAGCGATAAACGAAGCGTTGAGGAGCCCACGAGCGATTGATGAAAATCTCGTCAAAGCTCAGGAGACGCGGCGCGTTATTGATAGATTATTCGGGTACCTCGTTAGCCCCATTCTGTGGAAGAAGATGAAGCCGCGCCTAAGTGCGGGGCGAGTGCAGAGCGTTGCGCTTAGGTTGTTGGTTGAGCGAGAGCGGGAGCGGATGCAGTTTCGGGGAGCTGCCTACTGGGGGCTCGAGGGGCTTTTTGGCGCAAAATCTGGCAATTTTGGGGCAGACCTTTCTCAGGTTGATGGAAAACGGGTTGCCGAGGGGCGCGATTTCGATCCGAAAACGGGCAAACTTTCCGACCCGAATAGTGTGGTGTACCTCAATGAGGAGGGAGCTGCTCAGTTGAAGGCGGAGCTTCTCAAAGAGAAGGCTGTGGTGCGAAAGGTTGAAGAAAAGCCGTACTCCGCGCGCCCCTATCCCCCATTTACCACGAGCACAATGCAGCAAGAGGCAAGCCGAAAGCTCGGTTTTTCAGTGCGTCGCACGATGCAAGTTGCCCAGACGTTGTATGAAAACGGGTTTATCACCTACATGAGAACCGATTCGACGAACCTCTCGGAGGAGGCGATATCAGCGGCTCGTGCATTTATCCTCTCCGATTACGGCAAGCAGTTCCTTCCTGATTCGCCTCGCCACTATAAGACGAAGGTGAAAAATGCCCAGGAAGCTCACGAAGCGATCCGTCCAGCCGGGGCTCGATTTGAATCGATTAGCGCGGTTCGGGAAAAGATGGGTGCCGAGGCGGCAAGGCTTTACGAATTGATCTGGAAGCGAATGGTCGCGTGTCAGATGAAGGATGCCGAGGGTACTCAGGTCTCGGTACAGGTCGCGGTTGGACGAGGTTTGTTCAGAACTTCAGGAAAAACGATATCGTTTCCGGGTTTTTTGCGGGCATATGTTGAGGGAAGCGATGATCCGGAAGCCGACCTTGCTGATAAAGAGAAGATGCTCCCGCCTCTTAATGAGGGAGATGTTCTTTCGATAGAAAAAATCGATGCATCAAAGCACGAAACAAAACCGCCGGCCCGATTCACCGAAGGAAGTTTAATTAAAGAGCTTGAGCGTCTCGGCATCGGACGGCCGAGTACCTGGGCAACCATTGTTGATGTGGTGTTATCCCGCGATTACGCCTTTAAGCGCGCTCAGCAGCTGATTCCCTCCTTCCTTGCGATGGCGGTGACGCGGTTGATGGAGCGATTTTTTGAGGGAGTTGTAGATTACACCTATACCGCAGGGCTTGAGGAAGATCTCGATGCAATATCGCGGGGTGAGGCGGATAATATCAAGTATTTGAAGAATTTTTACGCCGGCGATCGTCCGGGCCTTGAATCCTTGGTGCGCAACGGTGAAGAGGTTATCGACCCCCGTGATGTGTGCGGGATCGAGATAGCAAAAACCGATAAGGGTGTAGTAATTGAGGTTCGCATCGGAAGATACGGCCCCTTCTTGACGAATGGCGAGGTGCGTTGTGCATTGCCCGAAGGGTTAGCTCCCGATGAGCTCACGAGCGAAAAGGCTACAGAGCTTCTCTCGACCGCGGCTCAGGGACCTGAGAGTTTGGGGGAGCATCCCGTATCTCATAAGGCAATATACGTTAAAACCGGCCGATTTGGGCCGTATGTTCAAGAGGGTACTGCTGAAGGGGAAGAGAAACCAAAGATGGCTTCTTTGCTTCCCGGTATGGCGGTTGCTGATGTTGATCTCGATGTCGCGGTAAAGCTCCTTTCGCTGCCTCTTTCTCTTGGTGAGCATCCGCAATCAGGTGAAGAGATTCAGGCGATGAATGGCCGATTTGGACCATACGTAAAATGCGGCTCCGAATCGCGCTCGATTCCCGCTGATATTTCGCTCCTTAATTTAACCCGCGAACAGGCGCTCGAACTTCTCTCGCAACCTAAGACGGGCGGACGACAGCGCGCTGCCCCCGCAAAGCCACTTAAAGAACTGGGCAATCATCCAGAGACAAACAAACCACTCGTTATCAAGAGCGGCCGCTACGGTCCATACGTGACTGATGGCGAGCTCAACGCATCCCTTGCGCGAGGAGCAGACCCACAGGCTCTTTCGCTTCAGGAAGCCGTAGCTCTTCTCGCTGAGCGTGCAGCGCGGATTGAGCAAGATGGTGGAGTGATTAAGAAGCGAGGCGGTGCAAAGAAGGCGGCTCCCTCTGGCAAGGCCGCTACTGAAAAGAAGGCGGCGAGTAAAAAGGCGACTACTTCCAAAGCAACCACTCAAAAGAGCGCACGGGGCACTAAGGCAAAGCAGGTTCAGTGATGGAGAACGGTGGCCCAATCGAATTAGCTTCTTTTCACAACTCAGATGAGAATCATGAAAAACGAGAAAAACTCTCCCTACCGAGGCACGGTACGGAGAGTGAAGGTGATTTTGGAAGGTTGAAAAAAATATATTGAGCGAATTTCAATGGTAAAGATTGGTTCAGTTTGCCAGGGCGTCTACCGCCTAGCACCGAATGATAAGCCCCCTGAAATACATCACGAGAAGATTAAATAAATAGTGGTAACACTGATCAGTCATATTCGTTTCAATATCATGGATCTGTAGGCGTAACGGGAAATCGAGAGAATTGGTATGTCCGGAATTGGTACCAGTGCACGTAATGAGAACATATATGTTACTTGGCAAAGGTCTTTCGATTGCGAAGTCGCGAAGCTGGCGGCCGAGTTAGGTCCGGAGCGTGCCTTCTCCAATGAACATGATGCACGTCTTTTCTCCCAAACTGAGGGGGAGATAACGCTTAGAGGTCCACAAGACAGTTGGTCGCTAACAAGAAAAAAAGCACCTATCGAGGCTGTGCGGCATATTTGCAACCGTTTGGAAGTTCTCCAACAAATGCAAATTCCGAGTTTGGAAGGTGGTGGTAGAGGCCTTTCTCTTGAGACTTTACTCAAAGAGACTAAAGCTGACGGATCGGCCTTCAATATGGATCAGATCGCATTAAGAATTGTCGCAGCGTGTGGCCTTGGAACTCTTCACGGGGCTAGAAGAGGACAGCCAGTAGAGCTCACCTATGGAGGAATGGTTGAGTGTCGTCCGGTACCTTATCTGCACGAGGTCTTACAATCTTCGGTACGCTTGGGTTCGAGTGGGCTTTTTAAACAATTCGTTAATCCGGATCTTGATGCAAAAAAACCTCCCCTAGATTATCCAATTCGTGCTGATTAACGGCAAACAATTCAATTTGATGATTTTCTCCAGTGCCGACTACGTCTGTGAGAGGAGGTGGCGGCCACGGCTAGATCGGCAAGGTACGGCGGTTTTTGATTGGTGGTAACAGCCATCCTCGGACTCTTTTCTCTTCTCGATGGAATCTGCTCTCCCCGCCAACGCCCCCGTCGTCGGCCTCCGATGCACCAGCCTGAAGCAGGTAAAAGGGCCAAACGATGGGAGCGGTGGAAGAAAAAGAGAGTCTTACTCTCATCTAGAACCGAGACCACAAGTACTGGTTCGTTACTTCGTGGTGGAACAAGATTTCGCTTGTCTTGACGAGCGTTCCGAGCTCTTTGGGGGAGCGTTCGGCAACTGCTAGTTTGCGATCAAGGTACTTTTCCTTATTTTCCTGACCAAGCACTTCGCCGATGAATTCGCTCTGCTTAAAGAGGCGAATCGCGTCGAAGATGTTGCTCGGGAGGAATCGAGTTCTGGTGCGGCGAGATTCCGAGGTTATTGTCTCAGTCATTGGTCCGTTAAGGCCGGTCTTTATGAGGGTGAAGAAGGCCAGATACGGGTTAGCATCAGGGGCAACGGTTCGTACCTCGATGCGGGCCGATTTCTCGTTACCGAGTGGAATTCGGACCATCGAAGTTCGGTCGACCGGTGATGACTTAATCTGGTTCGGTGCCTCAAAGTGAGGGTCGAGCCTGCGGTAGCTGTTTACGCTCGGGTTGAGCACCAGACAGACATCGTTAGCGCTGTTGAGGATGCGATCAACAAAATCCCAGGCAAACTTCGAAAGATTCTCCTCTCCTGATCCATCGAAGAAGATGTTCTTCCCGTTTTTGCTGATTGAGATGTTAGTGTGCATTCCGCTGCCGTTAATTCCGGCAATCGGCTTCGGCAGAAAGCTAGCGGTACATCCCATATTGGCCGCTACCTGACGGGCTACCAGCTTGTAGAGCTGCACCTGATCCGCTGCGAGAAGAGCATCGCAGTAGGAGTAGTTGAGCTCAAACTGTGATGGTGCAACCTCGGGGTGGTCCTTTTCATTCTCAAAACCGAGCGCGCGCTGAGCTTCAGCAAGCCGATCGATGAAGAGTTTGAGGGTATCGTTCGGAAGTGCGTTGTAATAACCGCCGCTTGATACGATCGTAAACCCTTCTTTCGAGACGTAGTTCTGTTCGGCGTTGAGCCCTTGGAATAGGAAGCCCTCTACCTCTACAGCCACATTAACGGTCATCCCGTCTTTGTTGAGCTCTTCAGAGAATGCGCGAAGCTGTCCTCGAAGATCCGATTGATATGGCTTGCCTGACTTGTCCAGAATGAGGCCAAAAAGGATGACCTTGCCCGGGCCAAATACATCGCTCGGTAACCACCTAAATGAACCCCAATCGATTGCTAGGCGAAGATCTGATTCGCTAACGACCGAGAACCCGCGGATAGAGGAACCGTCGAAGGTAAGGTTGTCGTAAGACTTGAGAAGGAACTTCTTGTCGTAATCGAGCATGTGAAAACGGCCCTCGAGGTCCGAGAAGCATACCGTCACTGCTTTAATGCGGGGCTCCTTTTCCAACTCGGCAATATAGAATTTGGCAAGCTCTGCATCAGAGACACGGTTCTTCTGCTTTTCCTTTGCAGTAAGATTTTTTGCTTCAAGCTCGTCGTATGGAATTTCGAGAAAATCGCGGAGGGGTTTGGTGGTAACGGTCATTAAGGAACTCCTTCATCACTTACATAAGCAACAGAGAACCGAAAAAAGCAAAAGCTTTCGAGCACAATGGACTCAGGCAGCATGGGAGGACAACCCGACCCCATTGCTGTTCGGTCTCTACGAGAGTTTTGCCCAGATTGTCGCCATTTTGACGATAATTGGGCTATGCTAGAGGTTAAAATTACTCCAATTAGTAATATAATGATAGTCCTTAAGGTCGCTTTGAGTTGAGATTGCTTAAGAGAGGAAGGTTTAGAGGCTCAACAATTCCAACATTCGGCGGCTATAGCTATCGAGTAGTTGTTTAGCCGTTAAATAGTTAACAAATGATTTTGTTGCTGTTTTGGGGTTGTGTTATCCTGACGGGAAGCCAATATTTGATTTTGGGGACTCTGTACACGACAAAATTTATTGAGATCGAACCGGTTGAAGCAAATTGAGAAGGTTTAGCCAGCTAATCGGGTTCTTTGGCAGAGAGAAAATCGCCTCAATCATGGCATCGAGTCCATACCT
>Ga0114972_10000068_pt1 | contig 66623 bp, 56 predicted proteins | sample M_140807_EF_Meta_FD_87354 | JGI IMG/M metagenome (GOLD analysis project Ga0114972, IMG submission 87354) | Freshwater microbial communities from Lake Montjoie, Canada to study carbon cycling - M_140807_EF_MetaG | ecosystem: Environmental > Aquatic > Freshwater > Lake | place: Lake Montjoie... | reverse complement strand
CTACTCAGCTCTCCTTAGAGATTACGCTTACATTCTCTCTCCTCATCCCGACAAAGGTTGCGCATACGAGGGGATTCTTATGAGCGCTAAGAATCAGGTCGAAAAAGATCCTCGCTATCAGGCAACCGTAGGCTCGCCTATTACCACCGGCCGCTTCGAGCTTCCTTCGGGTTCAAAACCGGATGCGTGCACGCCGTTTACGGTTGGAACATCAACGGTGGACAAAGATTCACTTCATCTTATCGGGACCTTTCCCAAAACCGCGCCTCCCCCCGAATGTGCCGATGGCAACTGCGTTACGGAATTTGTCGGATTCAGTCGAGATACCTCGACCGATGAGCCGTCGTTGAACCTACAGCAGGCGGTTAACGAGGCGGAGGCGGCAGCTCTTGCGTATCTGCCGAATCGATCTCGAGAAGATTTGACTGTTACAATTACTCCTCCTTCGCGCTCAACGATCGGTCCAAAAACGTATGAAGTGACAACCTCGATGACGGTGCCATTGAGTTTCGGCAGAAAATCCGCAATTACCCATGTGTCGCATGGGCAGGCTGAGGGGTAGGGAGAGCTCGGGAGACTAAAGAGAGCGTGCAAACGGCGAACGAGGCTGTTCGATTAAGCTCTTTATCGCTAGAGTGTCGGCGTTCGTTGTGTTCCGGGGCTAAAAACGAGTCCCCGCCCCCTCTCCTGTGCCGATTTTCATGTCCGAACTCCTCTCCTTATTTTTTCGCCCCCGCATGGTGGTGGTGTTTCTTCTTGGGTTCTCTTCGGGACTTCCGCTTGCCTTGACGGGGGGAACCCTTCAGGCGTGGCTAACCGATGCTGGTATCGCCCTTCCTACGATCGGTCGATTTGCCCTTGTTGGTATCCCATACACCGTAAAGTTTCTCTGGGCACCTCTTCTTGATGCGTGCACACCTCCGATTCTAGGTCGGCGTCGAGGATGGGCGTTGATCGCGCAAGGTGCAGTTATCGCCTCGATTCTTGCAGTGGGAAGCTGTAATCCATCAGAGAATCTTGTTCTTATTGCGATCTTTGCCTTTATTCTCGTTTTTGCTAGCGCAACGCAAGATATCGTTCTTGATGCTCTCCGCACTGAGCTCCTTTCAGAATCTGAGTACGGTGCCGGAGCAGGGATGTATGTGATGGGATATCGCATCGCGATGCTCGTTTCGGGTGCTCTTGCCCTCTACCTCGCAGATAACGTATCGGGCGCGGCGATATCGTGGTCCTCTGTTTACTGGATCATGGCCGCTGTCATGAGTATCGGGATGATAACGGTTATATGTTGCCCCGAGCCTCAAGTCTCTCCGGTTTTATCATCGCCCGATCAGGGTCCAATTGATAATACAGCGCCCCGTCTCAGAGAAAGAGTTCTTCTTCCCTTCATCGATTTTTTTCGCCGCCCTGCATCGATGGCGATTATCAGTTTTGTGACCGTTTACAAGCTTTCGACGATGATGGCGACAGCACTCACCGTTACCTTTCTGATGAGCCGAGGGTATTCAAAAACAGAGATTGCGACTGTTTCAAAAGTTTACGGATTACTTGCGACGATTGGCGGCACTCTGGCTGGTGGTGCTCTCATGACAAAGCTTTCACTGAAGAGATCGCTTTGGATTTTTGGTATTTTGCAGTCATTCGCGGGGCTAAGCTTTCTTCCCCTCACCATAATCCCGAAAAACTTTTTACTCCTCGTTTGGGTTCTCACGACAGAGAATTTTTTAATCGGTCTTGGAGTCGCGGCGATATCGGGATTTATGATGAAGATATGTTCCCGCCAATTTACAGGAACTCAATTTGCCCTTTTATCAAGCCTTACAGCGATCTCTCGGGTAGTGTTGGTTTCGCAGGCGGGGGAGATCGCCGCGAGACTCGGTTGGTTTTGGTTCTATCTATCCTCCGTGACCCTTGCGTTGCCCGGTTTGATACTTTTGACTCAGTTTGATCGGTGGATCGCAGAACCGGAATCTGAGAGCAGCAGAACTCTTGAAAGAGGCGATATTGGGGCTATCGCAGCTTTTATCGGAGGTCTTACCCTGATTGCTCTAGAGCCATTATTTGCCGCAGTGCCAGGTCTTTCCGATGTAGCTCCGTATGTTCCAGTGGTGGGAGTTGTCTTATTTGGCACGGCTTTGGGGGTTGGATTTGTGCGAAGTTTGGGGTGAGGTTGCAGGGAGGCGAGGTTTGCGACTAGGATGCGCGGGCGTTTTGCAGGTTTTAACTCATGTTTGCCAAATTTTTCCGCAAATTGGGCCCTAGGTTCGCCCTCAAGACAGGCGTTACATACGCCTGGTGTGAGACGGGAACAGAGGGGATAATTTGGATCATAGACGGGGGCCAGAAACCCTACGATCTTCACGAACTCCAAGCGGGGGATGTGATAGTCGTTCGGGAAAAGAGGCGGATTTTCGTGGGGTTTATCATCCCCGATTATCGCTTCTTCTCCTTCGAAGGATGGAGAGTACACTGGCTTCCATTCGGGATCGGTGTAGATCGTTGGGGAGAGCTATTTTTCGAGAAAATAGTTCTTCCAGATGGAAGCACCCGCTTCTCTGGTGAAGATGCCTATCTCCCATCTCTAGTCTTCACCTTCCCGCCTCTAACGGCGATAGCGAAGGTGTTGCAGCGGATGCTTACAGGGCCACCCAACGGCTGGTAAATGATCTCTCATCGGATCATTAATCTGAATGTTTTCAAACGCGCCCACGGTTGGTGTTTTCTCTGCAGAGAGAACACCAACCTTTTTCCTTAATTTCCCCACCCAATTTTTTCCTCCTCCGCCCAGATCCCTATCATCCCCCCGACACAAACGGGATACCCGTTCTTGCCCTTATTTCAGCACTCCTTTTCTTCTCCCTTCCCTTCATCGCCACCAATCCTCCTCTTTCCGGCCCCAATCAGGTAAACTTCTCTCAACAAATTGGTATCATCGCCACAACCTATGACATCTTCTTCAACGCTCATATCAAAACTCCCGACTCTGCTCGCAGAGACATTTCAGCTAGTACGGGAATCGTGTGCTCCAGCTTCATGGTCTCGTGGAGTTGAAGCGGCGCGGAGTGGGTTGGTGACGATTGATGGAGGATCCTCGTCAGAACGGCTCGCGTTTCGGGTTATCCCGAATCGTCACGCATTTTTAGCGCAGCAAGTTGCAGTTTGGCCGGAAGAGGGTGGTTGGGAATGTAGCTGCGGCGGAGCAGACCCTTGCGAGCATGTTGCAGCAGCGGTTATTGCTGGTCGAAATGGACAATGCGCTCTTGGAGAGGCTTCAGGGGAGGCTGATCGAGCCTGGCGTGTGAGATATCAATTCAAACGGGTCGGTGACGCTCTCGGGTTGGAGCGATGGCTTATCGGCGGCGCAGATAGGCCTCATCTTCTTGAAACAACACTTCGACAATTTGTCGGCGGAATGCAATCGGGAAGAATTCCTCGGGTAACCACCCGCTTTTCTCCCGAGGATTTTGCGATTGACGGGGGGCTAGAGGGTAGCACAACTCGGGGCCCTCTTCGCTGGATTGCTCAGCCGCTATCGCGATGCAGAGATATCACACTCGATAACGCTCCTATCACGGTGCAAGCAACCTCACCCGAGAGCTGGCTCGAGATAGTTGATGAAGGCAACGCGATTCGGGCTCGACTCGGTTCAGAGGGTGGAGATTACGAGCTTTTTAGCAACGGACTTTTACTCGCCGATACGGTTTTAAGCCCCGCACCAGAGGACCGTATCACCCCAGCGGAGCGCAGCCGATTTGGTAACAATGGAGTACTTTTCTCACTCTCCGATCCAGAGCCACTCTATGAATTTCTAACCGAGGAGCTGCCCGGCCTCTCGACCCGAATCTCTGTTCGTAAAATCTCCCGCAATCTGCCACCTCTAAGCGAGGCACATCCCAGAATCGAGTGGACCGTCGAAGCGCGCGGAACTAGCACCGTTTGGGTACTTCCTGAGATCGTCTATGGCAACCCTGTTTACGGAGTTATTCGCCGCGACAAACTAGTTTTTCCATCTTCACAGAGGGGCAAAAGACTGACGATTTTTCCGATCCGCAATCGGCAAGAGGAGCTTCGCCTATCTCAGTTCCTCCTCACCGAGTTCTCTGCTTATTCCGGAACCCCATTCCTGCGCGAAGGAGATAGCGCCGTTTCGGTTTGTCAAAGAATCGCAACAATAAATCCTAACTCTCCAATCGCTACGCCGGAGCAATTTCGGGTGATCGGGACAGCGACACCTGCTATCACCGCAACCGACGATAAAGTTTCTCTGCGGTTCTCTCTTCGCAACGATAAAGAGAGCGATAAAAATCCGATTTTTTCAGCCGAAACTATTGTATCTGCATTTGCCGATGGTAGAGGATTCTTGCCACATCCATCAGGAGTGGGTGTTGTCGAACTTCCAGTCGGTTGGCTTCGCAGCCATATAGACGAGGTACGGCAGCTTCTTACCGAGCTGCGTGAGTCAGCGGAACTCCCGCCTCACCGAATACCTGCGCTCGTTGCGATGATTGAAGAGGAAGGTGGCGAATTGCCGGGCCGCCTGCGCGAGCTCGCAGATCTTGTTGTTGGTTCCGGATCTTTTAATCCCCCACTTCCAGCCGATACAACCATCCAACTGCGAGATTATCAGCGGATCGGGTGGCAATGGTTAATGAGGCTAAAAAAAGCTGGAATCGGATCTATTCTGGCTGATGATATGGGGCTTGGGAAAACAATACAGGCACTGCTGACTCTCGAGGGAAAGTGTCTCATTGTGTGTCCAACAAGTGTGCTTCATAGCTGGGCGCACCATCTTGCCACTTATCGTCCGTCGCTATCTGTGACCCTCTACCACGGCCAGCGGCGATCGTTGCCCGAACAGGAGGGCGTTGTTATTACGACCTATGGCATTTTGCGTCGGGATATTGATGTTTTTGGGGAAATTTTATGGGATTGTGTCGTACTAGACGAATCTCAGGCGATAAAAAATCCACTCAGCCAAACAGCTGATGCCGCGTATAGGCTTAAATCGCGGTGGCGTGTAGCAATGACTGGAACACCCGTTGAGAATACTCCGCTTGATCTTTGGTCTCAATGCCGCTTTGCAATTCCAGGACTTTTACCACCGCGGGAGACGATTGAGCTACAGCTCCAGAACGATCCCGAGCGAGCTATCGCGCAGATTAAAAGGCAGATTCGCCCCTTTCTTCTCCGACGTACCAAAGCAGAGGTACTTACCGATCTTCCACCAAAAACCGAGATAACACTCCGCACTCCTTTGCGAGACGATGAACAGCTCGTATACAACACCCTCATCACTGCGGCTCGCAAAGAGCTTCTCTCCCAGGTTGATGATTCAGTTTCAGTAATGGCCGTTCTCGAGGCTATCTTGAGGCTGCGCCAAGCGTGTTGCGATGTGCGACTAGTCAAAGCAACAGCTCCCGATACACCCTCGTCCAAGATAGAAACACTAATTGATTCACTTGAGGAGGCAATTGCTGGCGGTCATCGCTGCCTCATCTTTTCTCAGTGGGTTTCAATGCTAGATCTTGTTGAAAAGGAGCTTTTGCGCCGAAATCTCTCCTTTCTTCGACTCGACGGCTCAACCACCAATCGAGGCTCCATAGTTGATCGATTCCAATCATCTGATGGTCCTCCACTTTTTCTTATAAGCCTCAAAGCAGGAGGAGTTGGTCTTACTCTGACTGCAGCTGACCATGTGTTTGTCCTTGACCCCTGGTGGAATCCCGCCGTCGAGGAGCAAGCAACCGACCGTACTCACCGAATCGGACAAAAAAATCCAGTGTTTGTATATCGACTAATCGCGAGCGATACGATCGAGGAGCGAATTCTTGAGCTACAGGAGAGAAAACGATCGCTCGCACGATCGCTCCTTGGCGAATCAGCCGAAGCGCTCTCGGTGAGTCGCGAGGAACTGCTTGAGCTTTTGGCGTAAGGCGAGTATTACTTTGGTGGATATCACGCCACCAGAGCAGTGATAACCTTTGAAACATAAACTCTCCCCTCTTCTCCCCTTAAGTGACTACGAGTAGACTTAAGCCCCGGTCCGAATAAAACCGAATACTTCGTTCCTTCCCCATTAAGGATGCAATAATCATGACCCGTCGTATTCTTAAGATTATCGCCGCGCTCCTCCTCATAGCTATACCGACCTTTATCGTTGTAAAAAATCGCGAGGTCGTTCCGGTATACTACGCTGGCGAAACTCCGATCTCGACAAGCGTTGGAGTTCTTGTTCTGGTCGTGTTTCTGGCGGGAGCATTCGCAGCAAGCCTTGTGGCCTCAGTGATTGGTCTTTTCTCTTGGTGGGAGAACAAAAAACTCCGAAGAAAAGAGAAGATTCGAAATGCGTTCTACGCCGCTCTTGTAGATGCACGTATGGCGAGTGCATCGCGCGAATGGAGCAAAGCTAAAACGCTCTGGCTTGGAATTCTCAAGAAAGATGCCGACAATCTGATCGCCCGACTTGAGCTGTCGCGGGTTCACCAGCAGCTCGGCGAGCTGCGTGAGGGGTTGGCTGTGATTGAAGTAGTCCGAGCCCAATATTCGCGAAATGCGGAGCTCCTCTTTCAGAGCGCAGAACTTCTTGAACGGTCCGGGAGTCTCACCGCTGCGCTCGATAATCTTTTGCCACTTCTTGCAAACGGCTTTAACGCCCGAGCTGCCGAGATGGTTATTGAGCTTCATCAAAAACTCGGCCGATGGGAGGATGCTCTTGAAGTGTGGGAACAGCTTGACGATCACGGAATCGCTTCTGTTGAGACAGGTGCGCGGATAAAATTTAACCTATTATCAAATCGCGCCTTTGCCCGTACTGAAGATGAGCTCTCAGCACTCCTTGAGTTTATAAAAAAATTCCCCTTTTTCTCCCTAGCATACGAACGGCTCGCGCAGCTTTATAAGGAAGGTGGCGCTCCAATTGAAGCTGCCCACACACTGTTGAAGGGAGCAAAAGGAGGAAAAAGCATCGAGCTCTATCGGCAGGCGATTGACCTTTTTCTAGAGCATCCGAGAGATCACGAAAAAGCAGTATCGGCTGCACGATCGGCGATAGCAGTTGTCCCTCCGCCATCTCAAGTTGCCGCTCGCCTTCTTCTTGCCTCCGTTTGCGTACGGCTCGAGCGCACCGAGGAGGCAGAGGTCGTCCTCCGTGAAATGAAAGATTTTTGCAGCACCCGCCATATCTCCCTGAATCATAGCGATCACCTAATTCACCTCTGCCTTCAGGGAATGATTCTTGCGTTTAAAGAGAGAGAGCTCGAGTCCCGTCTTATGTGGCGAGAACTTCTTCGCGAAGCGATGAAGCCCGGCTCAACCGACAGCTCATACGATCACCTTGATGGAATATCCTCCGACTCCGAACTCGGACAGGAAGCCCCTGCACCTTTTCTGTTTTCGTAAGGTGCGGTGTGTCTGAAGATTCCCACGTTTCTTCCAACTAAAATACCAATTCATCGCTAAAAAGAAGTAACACACCCCGCTCAATCGTAACAACAACCTCCTCAGCAACGCTCTGATTGCTAACCCCTTCGCGTACCCCCCATTCGAGCGGTTCTCCACGCAGAGGAAACTTTAGCCCAGTCGTTGTGATACCCTCAACCCGTCCAAACGGCACAAGGGACACGAGCCTTCCCAATCGACAAGAAAAGCTGTGATGAGTCGCGGCACCCTCAGCGACAAGGAGAACGCCATACCCAGAGGGTTCATAGAGGCGGACCGAAACTTCTCGGGAAAACTTCTGGACAATCGCCATATTGGTAAGGGCATGGTCGAGTCGCCCTCCACCGAGCCCCGAAAGAATAACCGTGCTAGCCCCGCGTTTAATCGCAAATCGAAATGCCTTCTCCAGATCGGTCGATTCCTGACACGCCACGTGATGAACCTCAACTCCGGAGCAAAGAGATGCCCGTACCTGTGGTTCAATTGAATCAAGATCGCCAATAACGATCTGTGGAACCAATCCATGCTCCATTAGGTTATTAATCGCGCCATCAGTGCACACCACACAATCAGCTTGCCTCCAAACCTCATTAAGCCGCTCGCGGCTCGGAAGCTCACCATTAACGATAATCGCAATAGTATCGAAGGTACTCATCTTCGTTCCTTACACACCGTTTAATCCTCGACCCTCTCCACCCATCCCCGCCTGTACCCAAATCAACTAATGCGATACACTGGAGAGGTACATTGACCTGCTCACCTCGGGTCAATAAACGTACCACTTCAGCCTCTGTACTTCACCTCCTCTGTCAGCTTCACCTACTCCGGATGTAACGCCATGACCTCTTCGCAAAACGCTACCCGACCGACTCTCCTCTGTATTCTCGATGGCTTTGGGCTCAACCCAAATCCCGAAGGCAATGCTGTTCATCTCGCAAAAAAGCCCTGTTTTGAGAAGCTGCTCGCAACGAGCCCTCACAGCACTCTGATCACTTTCGGAGAACGAGTTGGCTTGCCTGAAGGTCAAATGGGAAACTCAGAGGTTGGCCACCTAAATATCGGAGCGGGTCGGGTAGTCGAACAGTGGCTCGTTCGGATTGCACGTGAACTAGAGGGTGGAAAGCTCGGAGAGCATCCCGTTTTTAAGAACTTTATTGCATCAACCCGCACCGCTAAAACGATTCATCTTGTTGGCCTTTTCAGCGATGGCGGCGTTCACTCTCACACTCGCCATCTTGAACTTCTTCTTCAACAGCTTTCAGCTTCGACAGATGCGCGGCTCGCCATCCATCTAATCACCGATGGTCGAGATACCTCGCCCCAATCGGCTCTATCGCTCGTCGAGCAGTTCGCCGAACGGCTTCCTCAGATCGCACCAAAGGCGTTTATCGCAACAATGTGCGGCCGTTTTTTTGCGATGGATCGCGACAAACGGTGGGAGCGAGTTCAAAAAGCGTTCGACCTTATCGTCGCAGGTCGGGGAGTGCGCGACGCTCTCAATCCCGTGGCAGCTCTTGCAGCCTCGTACGCAGAGGGCGCAAATGACGAGTTCGTCGAACCAGTATCATTCGGTTATCACGGTGTCGATCGGGGTGATGCGGTTGTTTTCTGGAACTTTCGCGCCGATCGGATGCGTGAAATTGCTCGCGCACTAACGAATGAAGAATTGCCCGATGAATTAGTTCGCACAGGTGTACCGTTCGAGCGTGAACGAGTTCTTGCCTTTACCGATTATGAACCGGCCCTTAAGCTCCCAGTTCTATTCCGCGAAATAGAGATAACAAATTTTCTAGGTCAGGTAATAGCGAAAGAGGGCCTCGCACAGTTTCGCTCCGCAGAGACTGAGAAATATCCTCATGTGACCTACTTTTTCAACGGTGGCCAAGAGGCTCCGTGTGAGGGAGAAGAGCGAGTGGTGGTACCCTCACCTCGCGATGTCAAAACGTACGATCTTAAACCTGAGATGAGCGCATTTGGGGTCGCTGAGGCGGTCTGTGCAGCTATCCGCGAAAAACGGCACTCCTTTTTCGTGGTCAATTTTGCAAACCCCGACATGGTTGGTCACACCGGCGTTCTCTCTGCGGCGGTCAACGCTGTGCAGGCGGTGGATTCGTGTCTTGGCGAGATACTTTCTGCCCTCGCCGAGGTCGGCGGACAGGCCGTGATTATTGCAGACCACGGAAATTGCGAGCAGATGGTCGATTACGAAACCGGCACCCCCCACACTGCCCACACAACCTTTCCGGTGCCGATCGTCCTCTGGAATGCTGATGCCTCGGTGACCAGTGTCTCCCTAGACGGCGCCCTCTGCGATGTCGCACCGACAGTGCTTGATCTTATGGGAATTAAGCAGCCCGAGGAGATGACTGGGAGGTCGTTGGTGGTTCGTGGGGGGATTTGAGAAATTGGGGGGGGAGTGGTATAATATCGAGGCCAAAAGGTTTTTCCAAAACCAATGAAAAGGACCAATTACGAAACGGCTAGTTTTCCTCAGAATCTGAGCCAAATTGAGGGGATACTCAGTGATCCTCATTTCGATGACATCCCAAACGGCGATAAAAGGCTTCTCTTGGCTCTGCTTGGCACAGCTGAATCAGGTCCAATAACTACGGCAGGCCTAGGGGTCCTAGCTCGCTGTTTGGAAAGAAATCTGTTGGTGCGGCCTCTTCAGACCTTCCAGCAAACGCATCATTGACCCAACCAAGGTTCCCCTAAGGGCGCAATCCGCGCCCTTTTTTTCCCCCTCCCCCCAAAAATTCCCCTTCATTCCAACAACTCCCCACCCTCAATTTCCGATAATCACTAAGTGCTTTTTCGGCATACCTTAACCACATTTTACCCCAAACCTTTTTTACCACCCTCAAATGCCCCCCCTTTCTCCTCATCTCCCATCCCCTTTCCCGCGCCTTTCGTATCTCCTCTCACCGATAATCCGGCCGCAGTGTCTGGTCTGTCACCGACCTCTGCGGGCGGCGTTTCCCTCAACACCTACCATCTGTATTCGGTGCAGCCCGGGCCAAAACCTTGCGGTTGACCACGACGCTCACTGTCCACGTTGCGGGTTGAGCACCACCGATCCCTCGTGTGAACGGTGCCACATTTTTCCTCTACCCATTTCATCGCTTAGCGCGAGCTTTCACTATCGGGGCAACATTCGCGACCTTGTTCGTGCGATGAAGTTTACCCCGAGTAAAAAACTTGCTCGGGTGATCGCATTTCACCTAAGAGACGCAATCATCGCCGAATCTTCGCGCGCCGAGTGGGATGGGGTCGTTGCGATCCCATCTGGACGGCAGTCATCCCGCAAGCGGCTTTTTACTCCCGCAGCAGTCGCAGCGCACAGTATCGCTAAAGCGCTCTCGATCCCATTCCTTCGCGATGGCCTTATCTCAACCCAAACCCGCCCCCTTCAGGCGAGTATTCTCTTGACCAGTCATCGATTTCAGAACTCGAGAGGAGCCTTTTCTGCGACACCCAAAACGGTTTCTAACAAAAAGATTCTTTTGATCGATGATGTGATCACCACTGGCGCTACGATCGCTGCTGGTGTTCGGGCGCTTCTCGATGCCGGGGCCGCTTCGGTTGATATACGTGCTTTCGCCATCGCTGATCGGTATGAACGGACTCGCCGTGAATTGCATGCATTTTTTCAGAGAAGGGAGCACAATAGCTAACGTCAAGTCACCAGCTCATCGCGACAACCCGCGCCACTCGAAAAAAACGCGCCACCTAAAAAAGGAATCTGCCGTGTCAAACACCCCCTCAGCCGCCTTTGAGCGATTCGTTACTATCATCAAACAGCTCCGCGACCCCATTACGGGCTGCCCCTGGGATATAAAACAAACCCACGAGACTCTAAAAAAATATCTTATCGAGGAAACGTACGAAGTTCTTGATGCAATAGATCACTCACCGCAAGCACTCTGTGAGGAGCTCGGAGATTTAATGCTTCAGATCGGGCTCCACGCTCAGATAGCCGCCGATTCCGGAACCTTCACTATCGTCGATATCCTCACCGCAATCAGCGATAAGCTCGTCGAGCGTCATCCTCATGTTTTTGGGAATGCCGCAGAGCAGGCCTCGATCAAAACCGCAGCAGAGGTTGTTAATCAATGGGAAAAGATTAAGCAACAGGGCAAAGCGCCCGAATCGGGCGTTCTTACCGGCATTCCACGCCACCTCCCCGCGCTTATGCGAGCGCAAAAAATCAGCAAACGTGCCGCTCAGTGTGGTTTTGAGTGGGATACCCTCGCGGGGATTCGGGATAAAGTTCTAGAAGAGGTGGCTGAGTTTGCGCATGAAGCAACAAGCTCCTCGATCGATCCCGAGGCGTTGCAGAGTGAATTCGGTGATATCCTTTTTTCTCTGATCCAGCTCGCTCGACGGCTCGGCTTCGATGCTGAAGAAGCACTCCAAACAACCAACAATCGTTTCACCCGACGTTTTGAACGAATGGAATCCCAGTCACCCAAAAAATTAGAGGAACTAACCCTCGATGAATGGGGAATTCTTTGGGACGAGGCAAAGAGGTTTACGAAGGTAGATGCAACTCCCGATATTCGCACCTCAGAGCAATAGAGGTATAGTTCCTCAAACACGTTTCAGCGAGCGGGACGTTTACCTACCCCTCCAGTGATGAACTATCCCCGAATAAGGCGTTGTTTGCGCTATACAATGCCTCTGGAGCAATATCGACTGGATTTGGCCAGGCCAGTGTGCCAGCCTCGATAAAAAACTTTTTAAAATTCCTTTGATTCCGCAAAGGTTCAAAAACTGGTCCCTTGAACCACTTTGAAATGTCTATGTCTTTTTAAGTACCATCATCAAAGACTGTGCGTACCACAAAGTCTTTAACCTACTTGGAACAGACCACCTGAGGAAGCTATTCCATCTCGTTACTCCAAAGGCTCAATACGGTTCAGAGCTTTCCCTTTCTCGATGTTCCTCGAGTTTTTCATAAGTTCAAGCTTATGTTGCTGCGCCAAATCACGGAATAATTTCTTGGCGGTCTTAGACGATAGCGAATGTTGTGCTTCAGGTGGAATCGCACATTACGATTTTTCTGAAGATTGTTGCTCGAGCTGCTGAAGACGGTTAAGAGCCTCAGCTAATTTTTGTTCATTTTCGTCAGCGCGTTTTTTCTCCTGCTCTTCTCGTTGTAAAGCCTCTTCTGCCCTCTGTTTCTCCTGTTCCTCTCGTTGTAGCGCCTCTTCTGCTCGTTGTTTTTCTAGCTCAGCCTTTTTCCTCTCCTGTTCTTCCCGTTGTAGCGCTTCTTCTGCCCGCTGTTTCTCATGCTCCGCCCTATCTCTATGCTTCTGAATCTCTCTATCTTTATCCTCAAGCTCAAGAACGATATCGTCCTCAACATCCATAGCGCCTCGAATGTTTTGATCTTCTATAGCCCTTCGAAGTCGATCTAAAAGAAGTTGATGTTGTTGGGGGATCTGATCTTCATGAATAGAGAGGGTGTGCTTATCTTCGATAGCGTTTGATTGATCGAAGAAAAGAAGAAGCTTTTCAAGCTCAGTTCTTCGTTTTTCTTTTAGGTGAGGGATCTGAATTATGAAGCTATTGTGGGTAAGACACTCGATGAACTGGACCTTTTTGGTAAATCGCTCTCCAGTAGCGATATCGATACATTCTCTATTCACCTTAATTACAGGAGCAGAAAGCTCAGAGATCGCTTCACCAAGAAAATAAATGGTAATTATCGGAATTGGAACGGTTCTTCCAGTTTTTGGATCAGTTGTTTGGTTTTCTCTATTTGCGTAGTGGTTCCCGAGGTACCTTCGAAATCTAAAAAGATCCTGCGCGAATTTTGCTTTTTGTAGCTCGATAAGAACAAGCTGTTCTCCAGAACCTGAGCGAATCTTTGCTGAAAAATCAATTCGGTATACAGTCACCGGAGGTCTTTCAAGCTCGATAGAGTGCTCGGTTGGCTGAATATTAATATCTAAAATTTCTTCATCGAGGATCGTTGAAAGCAAAAGTTTTGCAACCCTCTTATCCTCAAGAAGATACTTGAATACAGCGTCGTAAATTGGGTTTGCTATCCTCATGGTCTTTTTATGGGCTGCGTGTCGTCGTAGAGTTATTTAGCTATCTTTAGAAATTCTTTTAGTTCTAGTTTTTTTCTAGTGCAGTAAGTGTCTGCTAATGCCAATCGTTTTGCAAGTCTTTCGATCGAGTATAAATTTCCTCTGACAACTAGTTCTTAAATATCAGTCACTAGTTGATTAGGTGTCAGAGACAATTTATGCAAGGACCTCTTTGCCCTAGACATATATTGCTCAGAGGTGTAGAGGTCCGGGATAATGAATATTCCTCCCCATAACTAAGAAAGGCTATGCTCATGGAAAAAGTTCGACGACTGCGAGATGGTTCGAGAATTGCTATCGTGGCGCCATCGTGGGGTGGTCCATCTGTATTTCCGGCCGTTTTTGATTTAGGGCTCACTAATTTGCGAAAAATGGGTCTTATTCCGGTAGAGTTCCCAACGGCACATATGAAGAACGACGACCTTCGTAAGAATCCTCGGCTGCGTGCGGAGGATTTGCACAGGTCTTTTCTTGACCCTCAAATTGATGGAGTTATCGCTGCAATTGGTGGTAACGATTCGGTTCGTCTATTGGAGTTTTTACGACCGGAGGTGTTTCGCGAGAATCCAAAATTCATCATGGGATATTCCGACTCCACAACGTTCCTAAATTTTATCGCGGATGCAGGCGTGGTCACATTCTATGGTCCAACTGTTATGTCCGGATTTGCACAGTGGCATTGCTTTCCTTCGGAGATTCAGGAGCATTTTTTTGAGATGGTTTTTCGTGGTGGTACCCCCACATGGGGCTCGAATCGCCTCTTCTCTGAAGGCTACCCGGATTGGAGTGATGCGAGTCGAATCGGGCAGTTGAATCCACCGCAGCAAACAGATGGATGGCACTGGTTTTGCGGAACGTCGAACGTGGTGCGTGAAGGGGTTTTGTGGGGCGGATGTATGGAAGTTCTTGAGATGATGAAGGGGACTCGATTCTGGCCCTCAACTTGGTCTGACAAAATTCTATTTCTGGAGACAAGTGAGAATGTTCCCTCTCCGACGGCAGTTTCATATTGGTTGCGAAACTACGGTGTACAGGGGATCTTCTCGCAAATAAAAGCACTACTGATAGCGAGAGCACGTGGATACTCAGTCGAGCAGAAGGCAAAGCTGGAAGAGATTGTAGAGCGGGTGGTTAGGGAGGAATTTGGTGTGGACGATCTACTGATTGTCACCAACATGGATTTTGGACACACAGAGCCGCAATGGGTGATGCCTATCGGTGGCAAAATTCGACTCGATCCGACTATGAAAACGATGCGACTTGTTGATGCGGTGTGTGAGGAAAGCACCTAAAAATGTCCTATCGCCCTTGACCTCTATTGCTCTGAGGTGTAGAGGTCCGAGGCCGGGTGCGAACCATTCTCGCCTCCACTGACAACTGATGCCTAAGGACTGAATCCATGGACCGCATCCTGATCATCGGTTCGAGCGGCGCTGGAAAGACCACGCTCGCAACTTGGCTTGGTCGTCGGCTCGACCTTCCCGTAATTCATCTTGACTTCCACTACTGGCGGTCCAATTGGACCGTTCCGCTGGCGGAGGAATGGCGCGCCCGAGTGTCGGAGTTGGTGCAGGGCGACAAATGGGTGATGGACGGGAACTTCGGCGGGAGCCTCAATATTCGCCTCCCCGCCTGCGACACCATCACCTTCCTGGACTTTCCGCGCCGAATTAGCCTCTGGCGGATCCTGAAACGCTGGACCCAATGACACGGTCACACCCGGCCCGACCTCGCGCCGGACTGCCCCGAACGGTTGAACTGGGAGCTCCTCCGCTGGGTCTGGAACTTCCCGCGAGAAACAAGACCAAAAATACTCGAGAAAATCAGGCTCTATGGAACCGGAAAAAACATTATAGTCCTGAAAAACCCCGCGGAGGTTGAGCAGTTCGTCCAGAAACTACCCAATAGGTAGGGATTCCTTGCCCCATAAACCTCCCTCGTCAGAAGAATAGAGGTCCAGCAATCTCAATTCTAATGGCGTCGATCGAGAGAATAGAGAAACTTTCAGGACGAGACGAAAAAATTTCGAAGGGAAAGGCAACCTAACAGCCGGACTAATCGAAAAACCCCCAATTTATTCAACTAACAAAAAAAAGGTGCGGATATGAACTTGCTTCGGGTATACTGAAATGGGTGGAGTTAGTGCCTTTTTTACTCTGAGACCTCCCAAAAAGGGTCTCGCGCTCGCTCTGTTTGCATCGGCCTTAACGGTTTCGGGATGATGACGCTTTCTCGCGCCGCTCTGATATTGGCACTGCTCCTTAATCTGGGGGGATTATTGGGCCCTCGTCTCGCAAACGCCGAGGGGCGATTTGAGACATCTCGGGCTGAAAGTGGGAGTAGAAAGCTCGTTTTGGGTGGGCTATTTGGTCCTCGACTATTCCCGTGGCAAACCGACTCTTCGCGCGTTCCCGCTCTCACAACAGAGCAGCTCGGTGTTAATCTTGCACGAAAAGCCCGTGGATTGTCTGCTGAGGTCGCGACCATGGCGCTCCGTGCGAGTAGCTGCGCGGCCTCTCAAGGCAGGTCGCCGCGCGCGCGCCACCTTGCGATCATCGACTACTCAAAACCATCCACACTACCCCGTTTTTGGCTCTTTGATGCTGTCGCCGAGCGGCTTTTAGAGCAGAGCTACGTCGCTCATGGAAGAAACAGCGGCGAGCTATTTGCGACTGATTTTTCAAATACACCCGGCAGCCTTCAGTCGAGCCTCGGGCTATTTTTCGCAGACGAGCCATACTTGGGCCAACACGGAAAGTCTCTGCGACTTCAGGGGCTTGAACCAAATTTTAACGATAAGGCGTACGATAGAGCTATCGTTATGCATGGTGCGGATTATGTGAGCGATTCATTTATCTCAAAACATAATCGTCTAGGCCGTAGCCTCGGGTGCCCCGCTCTTCCCCTTAGAATAGCAAATCGTGCCATAACAACCCTTGAACAGGGTGCGTACCTTTTTGCTTATTACCCGAACGATCGCTATCTCTCCAGCTCACGTCTCCTTAACTGCCAACGTCAACGAGCGAGAGCGTAATTGGTTGTAAGGAGGCGTGTGATTTGTCACGCGGTCAAAAATCGCACATTATCTTCAATGTTTGAACTCCTCAAAATCGGTTCGCGCGATCCATGACTCTCTATCTTCAATCCTTCTCTGCTCGTGCGGCCGCTCGGTTCGTACCCGTAGCTTTTCTCAGTCTCGTATCACTCGTATCTGTAGCGTTCGCTGAACCCGATAAGGAGCTGCGCGATACGCTTCAACAGAGCTGCTCGATAATCGACGGCCCCACGGCTCTCTCGAAAGATCTCCGCTTCGACGCAGTTACCTCACCCGCTGCTCTCTGTTCACTCTACAAAGAACGCGGCTGGTCGCCGCTCTGGCTCGAAAGCCCCGCTCGCCTCCACGATGCTCTTCACCTAATTCAGCGAAGCTCCCTCCACGGCATCAATCCAGAGCAGTATAGCTTGCAGGAGCTGATTGCGAAGCACGATAGCCACACCCTCTCCGATCGACTTGCTCTTGAACTAACCCTTACCCGTGCGATGTCACAGCTACTTGTCGATGCAGCAGTGGGATGTCGCGCAACACGGCGACGAGAAGATCCTCTCGGCGAAGCCGCGCTTAATCGAGAGGAAATAGGCTCTAATCTTCTCAAACAAGCAGTTTCCGAAGCTAATCTTCGTCGATTCGTTGAGGCGACCTATCCCCCCTCCGACCCCTATCGTCAGCTCGTTGAGGCTCTCGCAGCGATGCGGCGCAGCCGAGAAATCCCGCTGATTGTCGTTCCTCGCTCGGTCCGAAGAGATGAAACATTATCGTCCCTACCCGCTATTCGCGAACAGCTCCAACAGCTTGGGTTTTCGGTAGCAATTCCCGCTGAAAATCAGACGATACTTACCAGCTCTGACCAAGTTGCTCTCCGCGCCTTTCAGGAATCTAGGGGGCTTGAGGCTGATGGGATTCTCGGCGCCCGCACCGTTGCTGAGCTTAATAGAACTTCGAAATCTCTTGAGAGCACAATTCGGGTAAATCTTGAGCGGCTCAGGTGGCGATCTAACCATCCGCTTTCGGCCGAACTTCCTCTCATCGTCGATGTAAATATTCCCGACTATCGCCTTACTCTCTTTGAGGGAGGAAAACCAACTCTCTCGATGGCGGTTATTGTTGGTAAACCAAAAACTCCCACCGCGCTTTTTTCCGCTAACATAGTCGGAGTTACCTTTAATCCGTGGTGGCGAGTACCAACTTCAATAGTGCGAAACGAGCTTCTCTCCGAGCTTCGGAAAAATCCAGACAGAGCGACAAAACACGGCATGGAGGTTCTGTGGCGAGAAGAATCAGGGCTCTTACCGATCGATGCTGCCTCTTTTGACTGGCAAGCGGTTCCCTCAGTTGCCGCGCACCGAATAGCGATGCGGCAACGCCCCGGACCTCACAACCCGTTAGGACAGCTCAAATTTGAGATGCCAAATCCCCATACTATTTATCTACACGACACTCCCTCAAAAAACCTATTTTCAAAAACAGTGCGCACCTTCAGTCACGGTTGCATTCGACTCGCCGATCCCGCCGCTCTTGCCATCGCGTTGCTCGGCACTACCGAGAACCGCTGGAATGGTGAGCAGCTTGCAAAAGCTATTGCATCGGAAAAGACTTACACCGAAAGAATCCGCCCTCCGGTTCCAGTTCGCACAAGCTATCGTACTGCGTGGGTAAATGAAGCAAATCAGCTCATCCTCCGACCAGATATCTATAAGTTGGATGAGGCATTACAGCGAGAGCTGCCGTTAAGATAAAGTGAATAATATTTAGCTAATCCTCCCCAACAACCCGCACTCGTCGCCCCAGAAGTCGAATATCAAATCTCCCCACAACGGATCGCCAGAAGTGGTGTGGCAGGAGTAATTCGTGAACCCAGGCTTGTTGATAAAATCCAACCGTTGCGCCAGAAAATAATCCCGGAAGATCCTCCATAATCAAAATAATAGACCCGCGCCTATGACGAAAAATGGTCGAAAATCGGCGAAGCTGTACGATTGCGGGGGAAAAGGGTGCGTGATCGGGGTGAATCTTGATGCGCGAAACAACGATAGGTTTGTCATCAACGAGGGAATGCCAGACGGTTACGGGACTAAATTCCTCACCTAAAGACACCTCTTCACTCTTCCACGGATTAGGAGAACAGATAGTAATTGGCGCGCTCGCTTGAATCGCTCGATCATCAATGCAATGAGAGCTTTGCTGATCACGTTTGCCCCGAATCAAAAGCTTTTTCGCATCATGGGAAAGCTGAAGCTCGCAGTTGGCGCGCTCCTGGTCGAGCGCAGCTCGAGAAAGCTTGACTAAAACCTCATCGTAAACACGAATCGAGACTATAAGAGGAATCAGACCAAGCGCAAAGATAAGTCTATTACGGTGCCTTTGCCTAAAAGCGACAACTAGGAGCGGCGCTGCAGTAAGAGGCAAGAAGGCGGCGTATTCTTGAAACGCGCCGATATCTATCAGTTTTTGCGGGAGAAAAAATATTAAATGAGCTATCGACAGTAGCGCTGTAATTGCACCGCTGATTCCAGCGTGGCCTACACTGCCGCTTGCACTTCTGCCACTGACGTTTAACAGCTCTGTAAAATGACGAGAAAAGCGCACAGTAGTTCTTTCGGATAGGTCGGCGTCGCCTCCTTACTCCGAGGCCCAATCAAGGATTCCACGCCGCCACACATATACAAGACCGAGCACTACAACCAACATGAAGAGCAGCATCTCTACATAGGCTGCCCACCCAAGTTCGAGCAGCACCATCGCCCATGGATAGAGGAAGATTACCTCGATATCAAAGAGGATGAACAGCATCGCCACAAGGTAGAACCGGACGCTGAATCGATGGTCAGTAGCATCGCCGACTGAAACGGAGCCGCATTCGAAAGGGAGCTGTTTTGTCCTGGTTTTGTGCTTTGGGCCCAGCCAAGTCGCAAGGCCAAGCATGGTTACAAGGAATCCTGCGGCAACGACAACAAGGAGAAGTATGCCAAGATACGGGCTAATTTCCGAACCTACCATTTCGAAATTCCTAAAAATAAGGAGCGCCCGATAACCGAAAGGGGCTCGCTACCACCCTTAACTGTAACCGCTAGAGTGCACCCGGCACGATTCGAACGTGCGACCTGCCGCTTAGAAGGCGGATGCTCTATCCAGCTGAGCTACGGGTGCTTAACCCCTCTATTTTTGGCTAAGTTATGCTGAGAGTCAACAAGTACCGCTAGCTATCTACAGGAAATCGTTCCTCACCATGTCCTTCGGGCACTATCCGACAGGCTGTTCCGTGGCCGACCTCTCGCTTTTATTTGACTTTTTGAGGTACGATTGGGAAGGTAATCGCAAATCAATAGCGTTCCGAGCCTCAAACTCTGCTAGCGCTTTTGCTCACAATATATTGATAAGCGAGGACGAATTTTCGGCGCTGCGTTGACGGACTCTACGAAACTCGCTCAATTTTTGGGCACCAAGCGCCGATAGAGGGGGTGAGGCGAGGTGGAGCGCCGAAAGCCAGAGGTTTGAATACCAAACGAAGTAATAAAGCACTTGGTGAGGAGTTGAGATGGAAGAAAGATCCGCCGGTCAAACCGAAAAAAGACGGGGTAGACTCGTTGGATGGCTGGTCTCTTACGGTCTAAACGACCAGGGGGTTGCGTACGAAGTTCGGTCGGGGCGAACGTTCCTCGGCTCTCAGGATGATACAGATAACCTGACTATTGTGGTCGATGAATCATCGATAGATTCTCCCCACCTCGCGATAAAGGCGAACCAAAAACATCGCGTTCTTGTGCAGGATGTATTCTCCCGCTCTGGCACCTTTATTCAGCGTGGAGATTCCGACCAAGAGGAGCGTTTGGAAGGGCCGACTGAATTAGGGCATGGCGACTGGATCCGAATAGGAAGCTCTACCCGTTTTCAGTTCTGTCTCATTCAGGTTTCAGGGCGATAACGGGTTTTTAGGGTGTGATGGTTGACGCGAGGTAAAGGTATCGATTAGAGAAGTGCTCTCTATGAGGAAGCGATTAGCTCATCGAGCTTTATACTAACCGAATTTGGGTCGCGAAGAGGGAAGAGTCATTCCTCCCGAATTGGACGAGGTAGACCAAGCAAAATGGCTGACGATAAAGACAAAAAAGAGGCAACAGGAACCGGAAGAGTTTCTCGAACCCACCCAGTGCTCGGCGATAGCTCTCCCGAGGCACGAGCGAGTCGCATGAAGACCGAGGCTGTTCCAGCATCAATGGTCAATCAGTTGCGAGATCAACTGATCGCGGGTGCGCGCAATACCGTTAAGCCAAAAGCAGCTCCAAATGAGACAGGTAGTGATGCGCCAAAAGATGCACCGATTCAGCCGCAATCGGCTTCCTTGCAAACAGCTGAACGCAGCGAGCCTTTCAAAACAGCTACTCAGAGCGTTCCTGATTTATTCAAGCAAAAATTGGACGAGGCTTCAGATCGAGAGTTCCCGCAAAATACTCTACTAGTAGAACAAGACTCTTTCTTCCGCGAGGCTTCAGAACCGGGCTATAGAAATGATTTGGAACTAGAATCCTCGTCTGATTTAGCCTCCACGGCAAGCAAGCCTCTAATCGATAGACGTAAAGCCCAACAGGGTCGAGAGACCTTGCGACAGCTTAGGGAATCTCGCTTGAAGCGAGATGGAGTTAAGACCTCGGGAAAGGCGCTGGGCAGTAACCCGGGCCGCGCGAGGAAGCTAACCCTCCGTAGCCGACGTATAGCCATTCTCGGACTTGGTCTTGGTTGCGGCCTAGCGCTTGTTTTCGCCCTTCAACTTGGAAGACCTTCTGTTCCTGCTCCAACCAAGAACTCTGCACCAACGAATACGACTTCACCGAATCCGCTACAGCTCTTACCGGGCTCTATTTTCGAGCCTGTTACTGGCACGATATCCTTCCCTCGCCTTCCCACCGGTCTTTACACCGGCTTAGCTCGCGGAATCGTTCCCGGAGGCGATGTGTCACTCACCTTTATTTCAAGAGGTGATGGCGCCAATATCGGCGTTATCCTGGGAATAGAGGGTTGGCAATCGGCTGTGGTCACAGCGATAGGGGAAGAACCATTTATTACAGCGAGCTCTAATGGATGGCTCATCCGTTTCATAGCCAAAAAAACTGACGATCAACTTATCGTTGGACGCTGGGAGAACATTACGACGAAGGAGGTCGGAGAATGGAAGGTCGTTCCGATGCGATAAGGTATGGAGTGGATGAGGCTAGAATCCCCTCCCAAAGGTTTGTTGTGTCGGGTTTAACACGAGCCCGGGCCGTGATCCAATTACTCTTGGGCTCGTTCGCGCTCCTTTTACCTCAAACGGGTTTTTCAGAACCGCCGAAAGAGCTGCCCACTATCTCGATAGTTCACAACGTCCCGAATGAAGCATCGATTCCTTCGCCGGGGTCAAAGTTAAGAGTAGCGGCATTTCTCTCAGGAGCGAAACAGTTCGAGCGTCCGATGCGGCTTTTAGCGATTCGTGACGAAAAGCTTCTCGATATTTGGCTTCCCTCCGGTAGGCTAGATTCTGATGAACGCCCTCTTTACGAGTTTGATCTTCACGCTCCGGAGCAGCGACTAAAGTACCGATTTGTATGGTACTCCGCTGATGGCAAGCCAGTCACCTCGCCGGAATTTGCCTTAGAGCGAAGCTGCAAATTTCCATCACAACAGGTGAGCCCTGATGAAGCGATCTTTAAGACAGATGCAATAAGCGAAGGTGCTGAAACAGAACGGCTTTTTCATGTATCTGAGGGACTTAATCGCGAAATAATAGCTTATCAGGAGGCCACAAAGTTACTGGGCGAGCTTAGGGCGAAAATAGACGCTTTACAGCGAGCCAGAGGCACAACCGAGAATGGTGGCTAATCGAGGAATTGTAAGTATGACACTTCTAGCGAATCAATCTCGTGACATAAAGAAGGGAGTAATCGTCGCTCTATTCGCTGCGATATTCCCGGCGGTATTTCCATTCGCCGCATTGAGCGAACAGATTACTGTGCAGGTGCAAACAGATTTTTCGCCCCGCAGGTTCGAGGGGCTTATAACTTCTACCTCTGGTGTTATCACGGAAAAAATAAACCCTGCGGTGGAGGAGATAGCTCCCAACTTTTATGCAGTAACCTTTCCTATTGAGGAGAAGGAAGACAAAAACCGCATGGCGATTGCAGTTGCTCTCGACAACGATGGTCACATGGCCGTTGGTCCTGCGGTACCGATACAATCGGTATCAGCTTCTGAGCCGTGCTCACCCGAGATGATTGATCCCGTGGTTCTTGAAGTGGATGCTGGAACAATTCGCGCTCTCGCATCGAATCGACTTAAGCGCCGTGATCACAATCGGAGGATCTTCGAGCTATCGCTGAGCCAGTTCCCAATCAGCGACATTGAAAAGATCGAGCGCAAGTTTGGACTTTCGCAGACTGAATCCTCAAAGACCGATGTCAATCCATTCCACATGGTTGATAGGATTTCTCGACTGCTAGTTGCTCTCGACACCTGGGATTATCGAAAAAATGCTATTATTTCGGCACCAGCTCCAGAGCAAACTGAGGCTACAAACGAGCCAGAGAAAACAGCAGAAGCTGCCACTGCTCCTGTTACATCAAATGCTCAATAACTGACGCTCGTTAAACGCCATTCCCTCTTATATTCGAGCGATTTTAGCTGCTCGCCGCTCTTGTATTAATTCTTATGTGGAATATCAACAAAGAACGGCTAAACAACGCTCTTTTCACGAAGCGCTGGGTTATTGATCTTCTTAATGGGCAACCAGAGCAGCTGATTACTCTACTAAAACGTGCTGCTCCTCACATTACTGCCGACGAATGGGACAAGCGAATCAACGTTGGAGGAGCTCATCTTAATGGAGCACCCGTTGCAGGAGATTGCATCGTTGCACCACCAGCGCGGGTAGAATATTTTGAACCGCGCGGGGGAACGTTTGAGAGCTCTGGATATCCTCTCTGGTCTTCCGACTGGATTATTTTCGAAGATAATGACCTAATCGTTATCAACAAACCTATCCATCTTCCCACCCTTCCAGTGCGCGAGCAGAGTATCCACAATCTTCGCCGCTATCTTGAGAAGTATCTAGGCCATGCGGTTCATCTTCCTTCCCGACTCGACACTTCAACCTCTGGACTTGTTATCGCCAGCAAATCGCCCGACACCCATCGAGCGCTTCAACGGACCTTTGAAACTAGAGCAATAGTAAAGCGATATCTTTGCGAACTCTCTGGAGTTCCATCCTTTAGAAAATTGACCCTTTCCAGCGCCATTGGACACCATCCGCTTCACCCTGTACTCCGTGCTACCCACTCGGCGGGCAAAAGCGCTTTAACCTGCTTCACCGTTATTGAGCCACGAGATAGAAGTGCACTTGTTGAGGCACGCCCGATTACCGGCAGAACTCACCAGATTCGTGTTCACGCACAGGCTTTGGGATATCCTCTCGTGGGAGATAATTTTTATAATGGTGCCGAGGCGCCGAGTCTCCACCTTTGTTGCGTTGAACTTGGACTGAACCACCCAAGAACAGGCGCCGCGCTTCAGATATCCCTCCCCGAAAAGGCCCGTCCTTCATGGATTCGGTCTGAAGCGTGATCGCAAATCGCGTCATAGTCTTACGCTTCTCAATCTGCTAGCATGACGGCCGACCTGAGTGCCGGTCATCATTCGGCGCCAGAGTGCGTATCAACGGAGGATTGCAATGAGCACAGAGAAACGAGACGTCATCGTCCTTGGGGCTGGTCCTGGGGGGTATGTTGCCGCTATTCGCGCCGCCCAGCTCGGGCGCAAAGTTACGATCGTTGAGCGGGAATCGCTCGGCGGCGTGTGTTTAAACTGGGGATGTATTCCCTCAAAAGCACTGCTCAAAGCGGGTCAACTTTACCAAGACCTCCACCACTCTTCGGAATTTGGATTCAAAGCCGAGAAGGTCACCCTAGATTTTCCTCAGGTGATCAAACGCTCCCGTGATGTCGCCGGAAAGCTCTCCGGTGGAGTTTCGTACCTCATGAAAAAGGCAAAGGCCGAGGTCATCTACGGAACGGGAAAACTGCAGAAAGGAAATGTTCTGGCAGTTACCGCCGCTGACGGGAAAACAACCTCGTACGCATTTAACGATATCATCATCGCGACCGGTGCCCGACCCCGAACTCTTCCCCACATTCCGATTGATGGAGAGGTCATTCATACATACCGAACGATCCTCGAATATAAAAAGCTCCCAAAGAAGACCCTTATCATCGGTGGAGGAGTCATCGGAGTTGAATTTGGCTACTTTCACTCTGCCTTCGGTGCTGAGGTAACGATCGTTGAGATGCTCGATCAGATTCTTCCGCTGGAAGATCTTGAAGTTGCGCAGGGGCTTCAACGAATCTTCGAAAAGCGAAGCGTTCAGATAAAAACTGGATGCTCCGTGAAATCGGTCGAAAAAAAGGGAAGCACCGTTACTGCGACGATCGAAAAGAAGAACGGAGAGATCGAAACGTGGACGGGCGATTGTATCCTCTGCTCAATCGGAGTAACTCCGAACACTGAATCGCTCGGGCTTGAAGAGGTCGGCATTGCGATGGAGCGAGGATTTATTAAAACAAATCCCTACATGCAAACATCGATTCCGCATCACTTTGCGATCGGCGATATCGTCGCTGGCACTCCTCAGCTTGCCCACGTTGCAAGTCACGAGGGGATCGTTGCTGCTGAGGCACTTGCTGGGCACGATACTGCAGGAATGCACTACGATAACGTGCCTTCATGTACCTACTGTCAACCTCAGGTCGCATCGGTCGGCTTAACCGAGAAAAAGCTTAAAGAGCAGGGCATTAAGTATCGGGTCGGCAAAGTTCCTTTTGGTGCCATCGGAAAAGCGATCGCGATCGGCGAGTCGGATGGATTTATCAAGGTACTTATCGATGAAAAAGTCGGTGAGGTTCTTGGTGTTCACATTCTGCATGCTGAGGCAACCGAGCTGATCGCTGAAGCGGGTATAATCCGCTCTCACGAGGGAATCGCCGCCAGTGTAGTCGATACGATACACGCTCATCCGACCCTCTCAGAGGCGATGATGGAGGCAATGGCCGCCGCATTAGGGCGACCAATAAACACATAGAGCTGTTCCTGACGCAAATCAGCCAATTATAGCGTGGTGGTGAAAGTTGCTTCGGTCGGTGCTCCCGACGGAACCAATTTTACCACCATGCCAGTTGCACTTTCCCCCTTTCCGGGGGGGTAGGCACACAAACTAGTCATGGCTACTATGCCTCCAAGTTGATACACTAGAAGTATAGGAAGTATAAAAACTTTCTAGCTTACGACCCTCTTTATTCACTAAACTGAAAACACGCTCCGCCATCGGAGCCGTTACTTACCTTTTTCTCACCTCACCCGTGGAGCAGTGGTATGGCCACTTGCGGGGTTCTCAATCTCGGTCTACAACCGTACCAAAAGGTACTTACCCTTCAACGTACCCTCATTTCTCAACTCAAAGAGGGGCTTACCAGTAATACTCTTATCCTCTGTTCACATCCGCCGGTGATAACTATCGGCAAAAGCGGGAAAGCTTCGAGCATCAAAGAAGATACGGCGTCACTTAACGAGCAGGGCGTTGCTATTTTTGAGGTCGAACGGGGCGGTGATGCGACGTATCACGGTCCTGGACAGATAGTTGGATATCCTCTTCTTGATCTCAATCCTATCCGACGCGATGTCGGTTGGTATGTGCGAACTCTCGAGCAGGTCATCATAGCCACGCTCGCCGATTTTGGCGTTGCGGGAACACTCATCTCGGGGAAGACTGGGGTGTGGGTAGCGCACGATGATGAAGCCCGAAAGATCGCCTCCCTCGGTGTGAAGCTCTCCCGGTGGTGCACCATGCACGGTTTTTCTTGCAATGTTCTTAATTGTCAGGATGGCTTTCGGCTTATCAATCCGTGTGGCATGCCTGACGTTAGAACAACCTCAATAGAGGAAGAAACCGGTGTGGTAATTCCGCTCGCTGAGGTGGCACTTTCTCTATCTCGCCACTTCCTTGAGCTGTTTGAATTCAATCGGGAAGAGCAATGATTACTGGAGAGATCGGAGTACACCAAGGCCCATCTATGAAACAAACCGCGGTGCCAATGGTTCGACTAACGAAAGAGGGCCAATCTGTTGGCGAGGAGATCTCTGCGTCGGATCTCGTTCTTGCGTTTCGTCACATGGTTCTTGCACGGTTGGTCGATCTTAAGACGATAGTGCTCTACAAACAGAACAAGTGCCACTTCCAGATAGGAGTTGCTGGTCACGAAGCGATTCAGGTTGCCACCTCTCGGATATTTCGCGCCGGGACCGATTGGTTCTATCCATACTATCGCGACATGGCCTTGATGGTAGGGCTCGGCATGACCGCTGAGGAGCTCTTCTTGAACGCAATGAATCGCGATACCGATCCAAACTCGCACGGGCGACAGATGCCGATGCACTATGCGAGCAGAGCTCTCCAAGTTGTCAGCCAAAGCTCTCCCACCGGCACCCAATTTAATCAGGCGATAGGCTGCGCTCTTGCCTCGCGATATCTCAATCGGAGTGAAGTTACATACGTTTCAGCAGGAGAGGGCACCTGCGCTCAGGGAGATTTTCACGAATCACTCAACTGGGCTGCCCGCGATCGTTTGCCAGTTGTCTTTGTGATCCAAAATAATAATTTCGCTATTTCGGTTCCCCTCTCTGAACAGCTCGCTGGAGGAAGCGTCTATAAACTCGCTGCGGGATACGAGGGACTCGCTCGCGCCGAGATAGATGGAACTGATTTCGGCTCTTCGATTGAAGCAGTCCGATCTGCGCACTCTCGGGCCCTTCGCGGAGATGGTCCAACCCTCATCGAGGCGCATGTTCCGCGGCTTCAAAGCCACTCCATCTCAGACAATCACCTCAAATATAGAACCCCCGAGGAGATCGCCAAAGATTCAACTCGTTGCCCGATTGAGCGGATCAGACGGCTGATACTCGACGAGGCGATACTATCCGCCGATGAGCTCGCGTATATCGAGGAAGAATTAAAACAAACCGTCGATGCGGCTGCTGAATGGGCCGAGGGTCAGCCACCGTGCAATCCGAGCGAGCTATTTGTCGGAGCATACACAAATCCTACTCCGTGGGAGGATATCGTTGAAACAACCCCAAGCGGCGAAGAAACCTTTCTCGTTGATGCTCTCAATCACACACTCGATGAAGAACTAGCGCGAGATTCGCGCGTGCTCGTATTCGGCGAAGATGTTGCCGGTGGCAAAGGAGGAGTTTTTACCGTTACCGCCGGACTCACCAATAAGCACGGCACCGATCGGGTTTTCAATACCCAACTCGCAGAGAGTTCAATCGTCGGGGCCGCAATTGGGCTTGCGACTCGGGGACTCAAACCGGTTGCAGAGATCCAGTTTGGTGACTACGTGTGGACCGCAATGATGCAGATCCGCAACGAGCTCGCGATGATGAGCTATCGGTCAAAAGGAGATTTTACATGCCCCGCAGTTTTGCGAATTCCCGTCGGCGGATATATCCACGGCGGAGCTTACCACTCGCAAAATATCGAGGCGACCTTTGCTCATTTCCCCGGCCTCTATGTGGTTTACCCTTCAAACGCCGCCGATGCCAGAGGGCTCTTAAGGGCCGCAATTCGGGGAAGTGATCCTGTTCTCTTTCTCGAACACAAAGGGCTCTATCGACAACCAAGCGGTAAGGCACCCGAAGGGGGAAGCGACCACCTGGTTCCTCTTGGCAAAGCCCGCATTGCCCGCGAAGGGAATGATTTAACTGTAATTACATGGGGTTACCTCGTCCAGCGGAGCCTTATGGCGGCCCAAATCCTCGCCGAGGAGGGGTATTCAATAGAGGTCGTCGATCTTCGAACGATTGTTCCTCTTGATAGAGAAACGATTTTAGCTAGTGTTCAGAGGACAAATCGGGTGCTCATTGCTCACGAAGATGATATATTTATGGGTTTCGGAGCGGAGATAGCCGCCCTAATTGCGAGCGAGTGTTTTACCTATCTTGATGCCCCGGTGAAGCGAATTGGGATGAAATCGGTCCCTCATGTTCCGCATTCCCCGGTCCTCGAACAGGTAACGCTTCCTCAGCAGGAAGAGGTAACTGAAGCCGCTCGGGCGTTGTTGCGATTTTAATCATCGCGCCTCCTTGCCATCCAATTTACAAAAAAGAATGATCGAGGGGGCCGCTTGGATTTCTCCCGATCTGAACGGCAATTTTGTCGAGGAACATCAGAAAGGAACTACCGTATGAAAACAGAGATGGTGATGCCCCAGATGGGCGAGTCAATTACTGAGGCAACCGTTTCCCGATGGCTCAAAAAAGTTGGTGATGCTGTCACAAAAGACGAAATTATTCTCGAAATTTCGACCGACAAGGTTGATTCCGAGATCCCTGCTCCCGCATCGGGAGTTATTGTTGAGCTACGATGTAGTGAAGGGGATGTAGTTCCAGTAAAAACCGTTATCGCTATTATCGACTCAGAGGGTAAAGGAACAGCAGTCCCCGCAGCCGCTTCCGCAACACCAGCTGCAGCACCTGCATCAGCACCAAAAGCCGTCGAAGCAGCTATCCCGCCGCAGCCAGCAGCGGCCCCTGCTGTGGCTCCTGCCGCAGCCGCTGCTGAGAGCACAAGCCGATTTTATTCCCCACTCGTTATGAGCCTTGCTCAAGTCAACAACATATCACTCGCAGAGCTTGAAACGATCGCTGGTTCAGGTCAGGGTGGTCGGGTGAATAAGCAAGATATCATGCGCCACCTCGAGACTCGTGCAACAACCCCGACTCCTGCGCAACCTGCTCCCGCCCAGGCGCCAACCCCCGCCGCCGCGGCGCGCCCAGCAGCACCTGCTGCATCAAAATCGCGCGACTCTGTTCCCGCAATCGGTGAATGGCAAGCTGATGGCACCAAGATCATCCCGATGGATGCGATGCGCTCTGCTATTGCCGAACATATGGTTCGGTCCAAAGCAACGAGCCCACACGTCTACTCGGTGCAGGAGGTCGATGTCACTAATATCTCGAAGTGGAGAAACGCAAACAAAAAACTCTTCGCGAATACCGAGGGATTTAACTTAAGCTTTACTCCGTTCTTTCTTGAGGCGACAGTTCGAGCACTCGTCAAATTCCCCCACGTCAACGCCTCGGTCCAGGACAAAAAGATCATCCTGAAACGAAACGTCAATCTTGGATGCGCCGTCGCACTCGAAAATATGGGGCTTATAGTTCCAGTGATAAAGCGAGCCGAAGAGAAGAACTTTGTCGGTCTTGCTCGTTCGCTGAACGACGTTGCAAATCGTGCTCGCTCGAAGAAGCTGCTCCCCGATGATGTCAGTGGTGGTACTTTCACTGTAACCAACCCGGGCGTCTTTGGGACGATTATCGGCACACCGATTATCAACCAACCGCAGGTCGCGATCTTGTGTCTTGGTGCGATAAAAAAACGTCCTGTTGTTATCGATGACGCTATAGCGATTCGGGAGATGTGTTACCTCACACTCTCGTACGATCACCGCATTGTCGATGGTATGCTCGGCGGCCAGTTCCTCGCCTTTATTCGCGAATATTTAGAGGGATGGGATATTAATCGCCCACTATATTAATTCGCTAAATTGATATAGTTCCTATTACACCTTCCGCCTCGAGATCTACGGGGCAGTAGGTGTAATATAGTTCGAAAAACATCCAGTTTTTAGAGCAACCCACAACTCTCCACCCTCAATTCGCTACTTCTCTATCCGCAGTATTCCCATGCGCGTTATTTCCGGTACCAAAAAAGGTAAACCGCTCCTTTCTGTCCCGGGCGACACTACCCGTCCGATGTTAAGCCGAGTAAAAACTGCTCTCTTTGACACCATTCGCCCCCGACTCGCAGCTGCTCAAGTTCTCGACTGCTTCGCCGGCACCGGTCAGCTCGGCATTGAGGCGCTCAGCAATGGGGCTGAATCGTGCATTTTCCTCGACACCGAACGTGCAGCAGTAGAGACGATAAAAAAGAATCTCTCGACCACTCAGCTCACCGAACTCACGCAGGTCCGTCACACCGATGTATTTACCTATCTCAAAAATTGCCAAAAATCGTTCGATATAATTTTTGCCGATCCTCCACAGTTTAAAAATCTCTGGGTCGAGGTCGTTCATTGTTTAGCTGAACGTCCCACTATTTTGAGTGAGGGGGGAGTGCTGATAGTGAAGGTAGATCCGAGTGAATACGAGGGGCTACAGCTAAAAACACTGAACGAGGTTCAGCAGCGGCGATACGGCAACAGTGTAATTTTGTTCTTTGAGCGAACTTCCGTCGGGAGTTTTCTTGCTGAATAGCGAGACCACCGAGAACTATCATCCCCACGGCACTCCAAGCTCGCCAATAGGGTCGATCGCTCGTCCTGCTCGGCGCGATTCGAAATAGAAATTACTTCCCCGATCGTTAAGCTTTCCTACTAATCCAATCGAACTGCCACGTTTTAGATTAGCTCCAACCGTTACTGATACCTGTTTAAGGCGTCCGTACAGCGAATAGAGACGCTCGCCGTGATCGACCACTACAACAGGCCCAAAATTGGGCATTTCTCCGATGAATTTAACTATCCCATCGCGCATCGCCTTAACCGTGCTCCCCTCCTCAACCGAGAGCTCGACACCGTTATTCGAAATGACATCATCGAACTCCTGAACTCGGCGTTTACCAAAAGGACGAACAACTCGCCCAATTGCGGGAAGCGAAATTAGATCCAGCTTAGCATCTTGATTACTACCATTATTGCTGATGACTTCACCACCGAGCGGTGTGCTACGAAGGTCGCTCGGAACTCTCGCACGAGTGGTGCCTCCAGTTAATCGGTATATGATACCGTCAAGACGATTCCACTCTTGACGCAACATTCTGAGTGATTGACCAATTTTAACCTCATAAGCTTCACGCCGTGCCGTCGCGAAAGATTGCTCTCTACGTTTCCGACCCAACTCAACCGCCTGTTTCTCAATCGCAGCCTCCAACGCAAGAAGAGTCGCACGCTCACGGCTAAGCTTTTCGCGACGCTGAATAAGCTCCTGTCTCTTTTTTTCGAGCAGGTCAAAAAGCTGCTGATCAGAGGCAAAAACTTTACGCCAAAGAGCCAGCTCTCGGGGTGAAAAAAGGGCCATCTGACGATCTCGTTGATTGAATACCAAAAGATCCTCAACTCCCCCTTTCCGTGACATATATACCGCTCTGAGCCGTTGCTGCACTTCAGTTGTTAGAACAGCAATTTCACCCACTAATCCTTCCTCTTCTTTTTGTGCCCCAGCGATAAACTGCTGATGTTCCTGAAGCTCAGCGCGAAGGGTATCGTTACGAATTGATACCGCACGAAGAGACTTGCCAACTTCATCGATTGCAAGAAGTGATGAGCGACGCTTTGAGCGAAGATTGTTTAGCTCCCGAGACAAAGCTGTTGCTCGAGCAGAGATGATATTCATGCGACGGGTTATCGCCTGAATATCTCCGCCATCTGCAAAAGAATCGCGGTTTAAAAATCCAAGCAGCCCAAATAGGAAAAAAACTTTGAGGAGATTACTCCGATGCTTTCTAGAATGAACTCTTCTCATCAAGCATCCATCGGGGATATTGCTCGGCGCACAGCTCCCATTGAGGCCAGTGCACCAACTATTGCAACCACTCCCAAAATACCTCCAACGAGCGACCACGAGAGGAAAGCCACCCTACTCCAAACCGATACGAACGGCAGTGCATCTTCGAGAAGACGACGCGCGACCGAAAAACCTGCAAAAGCGAATGCAACCCCTAGAACGCCCCCAAGAATTCCTTTGAAAACACCCTCAAATATAAAGGGGAGCTGAATAAATCTCTCAGTAGCACCGACAAGCCGCATTACCAAAATCTCCTCTCGCCGTTTATCAACAGAGATTATTATCGTTAGTGCAACAATAAATGATGCGACCATCAACATACCCACTACCGCTACCCAGCCGAGCACGTTGAGAAATCGTAACGCATCCGACAGCTCTCCAAGAAGACTATTGTTATACTGGACTAATTCTACCCCCGGAAACTGCTGAAGCCTTTGACGGAGCTCCTGATAAATTGCAGGTGTACTATCTGCTTCCTCAACCGTCACTACATAAGATGCTGGCAAAGGATTACGAGCATCGAGTCCATCTAATAATGTTGAAACAGAGGGGGTCTCACTGCGGAGCGTCTTTAAAGCATCTTCCTTGCTCTCAAACCGAGCCGATGCTATCCGCTTATCGGCCTTAAAATAGCTTTCGAGACGAGCACGAAACTCCCCTTCATCACCATCTCCAAGATATATTGTTAAACCAACCGACCCTCGTGCATGCTCCAAAAGTCCGTGGGTATTATGAATAATTAAAACGCCCAATACGCTCAGCGATAACACAACGGCCATTATTACGGTCGTCATGGCGGTGTTTATCGGGGAGCTGCGAAGTTGTGCCCACGCCATCCTAAGGTGATGAGAAAGGAATTCGAGCCACGAGCCAGAGGTTTTTAACTGCTCAGCCTCATGAACGTGCCACACAGTTTTTAACCCTAACGAGGGAGCAGACCGAGCAGCCCGAGATATACGATTACCAACGATCGACATGATTAAAACGAGCTCCTCGTTATTAGCCGACGGACTGCTCCCTCATCGGGAATGACGTATTACTTACTCCTCGGCGTGGATCGATAAAATCGCCAATAATCGACCCCCTATCGAGAACGATGGTCCTTTTATTCAATTCATCGATAATTGAGAGACTGTGAGTTGCAACAACAATCGTCACCCCAGCCTGATTCGCCTCAACCAGAAGATCGAATACAACGTGAGCCATGTCGTGATCGAGGTTACCAGTCGGCTCATCAGCTAAAATGATCCGTGGTCTATGAACCAAAGCGCGAGCAACCGCCACCCGCTGCTGCTCTCCTCCAGAGAGAGTTAGCGGAGAAACCTCTCCTTTCCCCCCAAGCCCTACAGCCTCAAGCATCAAACGCGCTCGTGCGAAACGCTCTTCACGACTGACTCCCTGCACCTCAAGAGGAAAAGCTACATTCTCGATAACCGAGCGGCTCATCAACAGTTTGTAGTCCTGAAAAATAATCCCCATCTCTCGTCGGAGCGAAGCAATACCTTCGCGATCAAGCTCTGAAACTTGCCGTCCGGCGACAACAACCTCGCCCTCAGTCGACCTCTCCGCACCGTAAAGGAGCCGCAACATTGTTGATTTCCCCGCACCGCTCGCACCAGCGACAAAAACAAACTCACCCTCTGCGATCTCAAGCGAGACCGCCCGCAAAGCAGCTTGTTGGGGGGGATACCATTTATGAACGTCAGTAAAGCGAATCATGAGTTTCTTGTCGCGAATGAACCCGAGATATGGTGGTCACAACTAAAAAAATTAAGGGGGCCACCAAATAGCACCTACCCTTTACGTTGGACCCCGGTCAACGTATTGTGTACCGGAGATCGGTTTCTACGCCATAGGAAACCGTGAGGCTTGAATCAACCCACAATCAAAGAGCCTTTATCGCCCCCCTTAAGTTTGCAGCGAGGGCAACACTACCCGTTAAGTATTTCAGCCCTAGTAAGAGGTAATGTTCTCGATAAATGAGTGCGTTAAATGGCCGTAATAGATGGCAAGGATGAGAGGTGATTTAAATGAACCAATTGAACCGCTTAAACCTATCATCAACCCACCCACTGGCCCGTTCTGTTTGGCTCACAGGCCTTGCCATTCTGACTGGATGTGCACCCGCTATTGAGACAAGCTCGCTCCCTATTCCTAATTCGGCAATTACCATCTCGTCTGCGCCTCCAGCGTCACAAAAATCTGTATCGCCATCTGTGCAACCGATCCATTTCGAACAGCTTACCGAGAATCCTCCTTTCGTTTATAGGGTTGTTGAAGCGACACCTAGAACAGATCCTCTCTTTATTACCACAATCCGATCCTGCGGCTCTGTAAAACCTCATACCCCTTTGAGCAGTCTTCGTATCCTCTTTAGTGGATTATCAACTGTACGTATTACTAAAGGCCCAGAGAGAGATATCGGCACTCAACGAGTCGATATTAATGAAGGGGTAGCAATGCTTGATAAACAGCCGATATTCTTGCGCGTCTTTTCAGTACCGCCCTCAGGTCAAAAAAGGCAGGGAATCGAAAAATCGAAGGTCGATGAAAAAACCCAATCGAATTGCCTCACCGACCATGTAGTATGGTCGTCGACCGATAACGATCTCACCGAGCGTTCTGTAGCTGCATTCAATCACCTTTCCTCGATCGCCCCACTTCCTCCAACCCCTTTACTCCCACCACTGGGCCAATAGCACACATTAAATAATCCAGTATTTTGGAGAACTAGCCGTGTATGCACTTGATACTTTGCGCCGATGGATAGCCCCCTTAGGGGCATTTGGCTGGCTTCAGCTCGATACTTTACGAGCAATCGTTCAGGGAAAGGTAAATCCGCGCGAGGTGTGTAGACAGATCGTTTTTATTGGGGTCAATTCACTCGGCATTTCATCTCTTACGGCCCTTTTTACCGGCATGGTGCTCGCACTCCAAACAGCTTATGGATTGGAACGTTTTGGAGCAAAACACTACGTTGGAAACGTTGCAGGTTTAGCGTTTATTCGAGAATTGGGTCCAATGCTCACCGCTGTCGTTCTGTGCGGCAGGGTTGGGGCTGGTATCGCTGCAGAGATTGCATCGATGGTCGTCACTGAACAGGTCGATGCAATGACTGCTCTTGGCGCCGATCCAGTCGGTCGGCTCGTTGCCCCACGCGTTATCGCCGGAATAATCGCGACACCACTCCTTGTTATTTTTGCGAATCTAATCGGCATTTATGGCGGTCTTGCAATCGCAGTCTTTGAACTTAATGTCTCTGCGCATGTATACTTTCAATCGCTTTATTACACGATTCTAATTCGAGATATTCTCGATAGCCTCGTAAAAAGCGGGGTCTTTGGCTTCATCGTGGCCTCTGTTGCATGCTTCCAGGGACTACGCGCAAGAGGTGGGACCGAGGGAGTTGGTCGCACGACAACATCAGCCGTTGTAATTGGCTGCGTGTGGATATTTGTCGCCGACTTTTTTGTTACCAAGATGCTTCTCTTACTGTAATCGGGATATTCCTACAGATAGCCATATAATTACTCTAATTCCTTACCCGCTGAATTGCTCACAAACCTTATGACTACTTCTCCCCTCATCGCATTTCAGAACGTCTCCGTGCAATTTGGAAAAACGGTGATTCATCGTGATATTTCATTCACGGTTGATGAGAGTCAGGTAGTTACTCTTCTTGGCCCGAGCGGCACCGGCAAAACTGTTCTTCTTAAACTTCTAATCGGGCTTTTGTTGCCCACTTCCGGTTCAGTAATTGTTGAGGGAAAAGATCTTTCTCAACTAAATCGGGATGAGATGCGAGAGATGCGCAAAGAGGTCGGTATGCTCTTTCAGGGAGCAGCTCTATTTGATTCACTCACTGTCTTTGAAAATATTGCGTTTCCGCTCCGTGAATATGGAGAAAAGGATGAATCAGTAATTGCTGCAGTGGTCGAGGAGAAACTTGGATTAGTTGGACTATCAGGTTTTGCGCAACGATTTCCTATTCAACTCTCTGGTGGACAAAGAAAGCGGGTTGGGCTCGCTCGCGCTCTTGCTAGCTCGCCGCGAGTTGTTCTCTTTGATGAACCGACAACGGGACTCGATCCAACCTCACGAAACAGGATTGATGATCTTATCATCCAGCTTCGAGACGATCTCGGTATAACCTCAATCGTGGTAACTCACGATATGGAGAGCGCACGAAGAATCTCGGACCGAATTATACTTCTCTCGCAGGGCAAAGTAATCGTCGATGCTCCCGCTCCTGCAGTATGGGAAGATGCCGAACCGGTCCGACGATTTGCACGGGGCGAGTGGTCAGAGTAGGAAACTATGCAAAGTTTCTGCCGATAATAGAGTCCATGATTAGAAGAGGTGCACCTTCTTTGATGACAGTGCGCCGAATTACTCCAACTTGCGACGCAATTTATCTTTATTTCTTTGTCTGAATTTTCCTACATTTCAGTTCAGCTATGTTCTCTCTTCGCCCCTACCAACAATCAGCAGTTAACGCCACACTTCATCATTTTCGCCGTTCACGCTCTCCTGCGGTAATCGTGCTTCCCACTGGCGCTGGTAAGAGTCTTGTAATCGCATCACTCGCAAAGGTTGCTCGTGGACGAGTGCTCGTCCTCGCTCACGTCAAAGAGCTAGTCGAACAGAACTATGAAAAGTTTCGAAGCTACAATCTCGATGCAGGTATTTTCTCAGCTGGACTCAATCAGAAAGATAGCTCTCAAAAGGTAATATTTGGCAGCATTCAATCGGTGGCCCGCGCCGATAAAGGTTTCTTCAACGATTTTTCACTCCTCGTCATTGATGAGTGTCATCGCGTTTCAGGAGAGGATGGCACTCAATACAGCGAGGTAATCGAGTCGATGCGGGTTGCCAATCCAGATCTTTGCATTCTTGGGCTCACCGCAACTCCGTATCGACTCGATATCGGGTGGATATATCAATACAATCATCAAGGATTTCTATGCGCCACCGAGGATCGACTCTTTAAGAAATGTATCTTCGAGATATCTCTACGGCAGATGATCGAGGCGGGATACCTAACTCCGCCAGTCCAGATCGATGCCCCAGTCGCAAGCTATGATTTCTCCAGCCTTAAACTTCCAAGTGGGCAACAAGCCTTTAATCTCGCTGAAATAGAGGCGATTCTAAAAGATCAATCGCGAGTAACCCCGATTATAATTAAAAATATCATCGAGATGGCGGAGGGCCGAAAAGGGGTCATCATCTTTACTGCATCAGTTAGACATGCAAAAGAGATACTCACCCATCTACCCCGCTCACAATCGGCGATGATAATCGGCGATATGGCGGCAGAGGATCGCGATCGTATAATCGCCCAATTTCGAGACCAGAAAATCCGTTTTCTCGTAAACGTTTCGGTCCTCACAACCGGTTTTGATGCGCCTCACGTCGATCTTATAGCGATACTACGACCGACCGAATCAGTAAGTCTGTATCAACAAATAGTTGGGCGTGGTCTTCGACTCTTTGAGGGGAAAACCAATTGTCTAGTTCTCGACTATACCGGAGTCCCACACGATATTTTCAGCCCGATAGTGAGCGACAAAAAACCGAGAAGCGACTGCATCCCGGTCTCGGTGCCATGCCCACAATGCGATCACACGAACACCTTCTGGGGCACTGCGAGCCAAACAGGCGATGTAGCCGAACATTTCGGCACAAAATGCTCCGGCGCGATAGAAAACCCCGATGATGGTTCTCTCGTACCGTGCGGATTTCGGTACCGATTCAAAGAGTGTGAATCATGCGGAAATCAGAACGATATTGATGCATCACACTGCATCTCGTGTCAGGAGATTTTCATTGATGACGAAACAAAACTTAAAGCGGCGACCGCAGCAAAAGACACCCATGTAATGCGCCCCGATACGATGCTCTTCGAACGAAAGGTTGACCCCAAAGGGGGCGAACGGCTCGAGATTAGGTATTACGACCTTGATGCACAACATCTAACCGAATCATTTTATTTCGATGATTCAACAGCAGCCCACGTTTTCTATTACAACTTCATCCGAATGCATCACAAAAACCCCGGCACACCAATAAACATCTCCTCAGCATCAGAAGCAATCCGCCACCAACACCTCTTCAGACTCCCCCTCTTTATCATAGCCCGCAAACAAAAGGGCTATTGGAAGGTTCGGGAGAAGGTGTTTTTATGAGGGGTGGTGGTGGGGAGAATGTGGCCTTTATTTTTCCTACTAAAGAGTGGGCGAAGGGGGTTCAGATTTCTTGTCGAACCGCTGATGGAGATATCAAAACTCATCAAGATTAACCGAGGGAACTCCGAATTGCCTCAAATTAAAGCCATTCAAGAATCGGTGTTTTGGACACCCGAGAACGTCGCTGCTTCCACCTCTACTCCTCGACACATAGAATTAAATAAGTGACACGTTGTCTCTTGAGATGAATCAACGGTGTTGTCGCTCAAGTATCAAAGAGGAAGAACTTAACCAAGGTCGAGTGGCTGCACGATTCACCCTACTCGAGGCCGAGCATTTTCTTGGCTTGCTCCTCGGAAATACCAGCTGCTAACAGCCGCTGAAGCGCATCAGCAAGTGCTTCGGCTCGACCCTTTGCTTCTCCCTCGGCCTTTGGCCTCTAAAAATCTGAGAAACAGAGGTCAAGCCGCATTAAAAACACGTTCTTGATATTTTTTGTAACTATTTTTCTTCCGAAATGCCGATTTGTAATCGTATTTCAATGCGCAAACAAGTATTTTTAGAATGTTCTTTATTCTGATCTGAATCAATCCATACCAAATAATTCCCTTGAAAAGCACCCCTTACCTCTGTGCCTCTGAGGAATAGAGATATGAAGGCATGTAATTATGACCCCAGATCTCCTTAGTTCAGAGATCTATTAGGCGTCTTCACCGCCTACTAAGCTGGCGGCAGCCCATACCAAGCGCCTCGTCCCTGCCCCTGTCGCACCAGCAGCCCGCGCTTGACCAGTTCGCCAAGCCGCGTTTTCACCGTCGGCCGTGGCGCGCCCGTCAGCTTCTCCGCATCGCCTGTGGTGATGCGGCCTAGGCGTCGCGCCTCTTCCAAAATCTTCATCGCGTCCGGGTGCAGCCCTTCTGCTCCAGGCTCCCGCGCGATCTTCTCCGCCAGCCGGTCTTTCTGCTTTTTCAGAGACCGCAAAAAGAACAACAACCACGGCTCGAAATCCGGTTCGTCGCGTGTCAGCGTCCCTTGCGTCCGCCGCAGCCCCAGATAATAGCCTTCCTTGTTCCCCTCGATGACGCTCTCCAGCGACGAATAGGGCGCATAGCTATAGCCCGCCTGGAGCAACAACAGCGTCGTCAACACCCGCGATAGTCGCCCGTTGCCGTCCTGGAACGGATAAATCTCAAGGAACACGACGACGAACAGCCCGACGACAATCAACGGATGCCAGGCGCGATCCGCCAGCGCCTCGCGTGTCCACGCGACCAGCTCTTGCATTCGGTAGGGGGTGTCGAAAGGCGAGGCGGTGTGAAACACGACGCCGACGGTTTTCCCATCCGCATCGAACGCCTCGACATTGTTCGGTAACTTCTTGTATTCGCCCCTGTGCCGTTCGTCCTTGGTCGAATGGCGTAGCAACATGGCATGGAGCTGTTTGATATAGTTTTCCGTCAGCGGGATCGAGGCGTAGGAATCAAAGACCGCATCCATCACCTCGGCATAGCCCGCGACCTCTTGCTCGTCGCGGCTAACGAAAGATTTGGTCTCCAACCGCCCCAGAAGCGCCTCGACCTGCGCATCGGTCACCTTCGCCCCCTCGATGCGCGTCGAAGACCCGATGCTCTCGATGGTGGCGACGCGCTTCAACACCGCCAGCCGTTCCGGAGCCAGCGTCGTCAGCGTCCGCCAGCTTCCCTTAAACTCGTCGATCTCCCCGATTAGCCGGAGCATTTCCGGTGATATTTTCAGCCCGCCCGTTTTCATGGCATATCCATTTCCCTATCCAATTAGCTCCATGAATATCCGTTTTTATCCATTTAGGCAACTAATTAGAGTAGTCCGAGGCCAAATTGGGATCGTGAATAAGGGTAGGCTATCCCGATCCTAGGGGCAAAGGAATTGGAAAGCGAGCTCGGGGCGGCTATGCCTCTGAGCTGAAGAGGTAGGGATCGAGTTGCCTCAAATTAAAAGCCTTTGAAGAGTCGGTGTTTTGAGAACCTTATAGGGGCATTGCCTCATCGAAGTAGGCTTTTAAATTTAAAACGCAACCTTCCATTCTATTGGCTTATCTCCACTCCTCAGAAGCACAAAGTCACGCCCCCCCTAAAACCCAACCATCCAAAAAACCCATAAAAACTCCTCCAAGATTTTCGTACGTCTTCTCCCAATTTTTTTTAGTTCTTTTTAGCGTCAAAATATTATCTGTTCCCATTATTAGACCGATTACCCCTTTAGAACGGTGAAAGGAATCGCCTTTTATCGGAGAAAAAACAAAGGGTTCGGCCCGCCCAGTAGTTGGAGGGGAGGGAATATGGTTAGGTTACTTTTTACGATGTTTATGTGGGTTACAGTCGCTCGATGGCTTTACGCGGAGGCGGAACTTTCTGCTCCGTTTCTGGTACCGGTCGTCGATTCAGTGCTTGAGGTTGTTCAGATTCCCACCCATGACAACTGGCCGGATGAGCCTTTCAATGCGGCGCTATCCGAAGCGCGCGTCATGATGGAAAACCCAGAGGCGCTCTACTCCTCAGTGGAGCGACGATTATCGCAAAGATCATACCCAGAATACGGTTTTGATAGGTTTTAGAAGCACTCACTCTCTCGGGCGAGTGCTTCGAGAGCAGAGTGGTTCTTCGGTTATTGGGTTATTAGAGAATGAGGTTTTCGGTTTTTTTTATAGTTTTAGTCCGGTTTTTTGGGCGCACTAGGGGGAGATGTGGCAATCTCCCCCTTGTCACCCTCCTTTCCAGCAACGCTCTCGTAGCTGTTTCGCCGCCATAATAGAACCTAGATATTCTTCATCAAATCCCGATGAAGAGTTCTCTTTTCCTGTATCAAGATTCACATCACGCAATCCCGCGAACTGAGAGCTGAGCGCTTCAAAAAAGCGTGGAATAAGAGCTTTAATTTCCTCTGAAAAGGCATGCCGTAGCCATATTGAGGGGCATCGTGTATCGCCGAGTGGGAAAAATCGAAACCGCTGTCCCAAAACGGCTGAAGCAAGTCGAATAACTCCGTAGGGGTAAATACCTGCGCGCCAAAGAGAAATGGGTAAACGCCGATTGTGAAGTCGATGACCATCTACGATCGTAAATTGCGCAAGACGAGCAATTCCGCGATAGCCGTTCAGAACAGTATCGGAGAATTCTTGCTCTGAAAATCGGCAACCCGGATAGGTATCGTTAAAGGCCGCCGAAATAATGCGTACTGCGATGGCACGAATCGAAGGGTCAACCGACTTTGGCGATTCATCGCCGCATTGATTAACCCATTCATAGCCATCAAGACCTATCTCTATCCTTTGGTGCCATGCTGGCGAATCTCCCCAGCTACACGGCCGCTCCCGATCGCCATGAATGGCTTCTCCAACGGCCGCATTAATAAGGGGGTGGAGCGAAGCATCGGCGAGGACGTGAAGACACCATCCAGCCGCAAAGGCTCTCTCGGCATCATTAGATCCGTGCCTCCACATCGCTTCGCCGAGTCGACCAGAAAAAATATAGTGCGCAGCGTCGGTGATGAGCGGAACTGTGCCGGGGAAGACCCCAAGATCCGGCGCCCAGCCTCCCGCTATAAAGGCATCTTTTTCAGTACAGAGCCAGCGATAAGGCTCGCTAGTTTCAGCGAAACGCAACACATCGCGGGCGATGAGGATATGATAAAGAACACTCGGCACGGAATGATCCGGTTGGGATAGCTACTTAATTAGCGCCCTATTTTAACTTTAGTCTCGAATACTCTCTTTTTCGGAACGTTGTACGTTTTCAAGCTCGTCATGAATCCTTTCATCGCGGCGGGCCAAAAGCTGCCTAATTCCGCGAAAATCGGGGCTACTTAGCTTGACTCGGACACTACGGGTTCCCACCTGAGCGAGAGCAAATGCATTCGAAAAGGTAAATAGGTGAAAACTATCCTGTGGCCACCTATTCGAAAAATACTGCGCTGATTCAGCGTAGGCAAGGTCAAAAACCCGGAATCCCCACCGCTCGACCAGTTCCGGAATCGCCTGCGCTCGAAGAGGTGTTTTATCAACTCTCACAGGAAGAATAATTCCTTGTCGCTCTTCGGTCAGTGAAATTATCTGATCTATCGATTTCTCTACAATAAACTTTTCACTCCCGATCGCGGAGCGTGGTACACCTGCGGCACGGAGAAATTCTCCTAAAAAGAGAGAATCGCTTCTTTCGGGGAAAAGACAAGAAAGGATAACGTCGTCACAGTTTCCGATTCGACACCGCAGATCAACACCCGGGATAACAACGATATCGTTACTAGTATGAGAAGCTTGCACTTTATCGATAAAATCGGTCGCATATAGATCAGATATTGCGAGAATATCTATACCTTTAACCCTCGCAAGGCTTACCAATGCACGGGCCGGATCGATTCCGTCAACTCCTGAGTAACCCACAACGGCGGGATTGTGGATCCGCAAATCAATCGAACAGGTTCGTTTCGTCGGTTGTTTCTCAATCTGCTCACGGAGAGGTCCCGACTTTATTTTATTTGGCTTTTGTGAATCTCCCATCGCCTCTCCCTTTTCCAGAGTACAGTTCACCGACGTAGTCGATACGATGCCAAATCACTGCGATTTGATTCCGCCGTAATTCTTTTAGGGGGAGGACAGCTCTGTGGTAAAGATTCAGCTCGTGAATTTGAATTACACTCGATAAACCCTCGGAGCAGGTGGGATGTTGTCAAAATTTCTCGACTGATTAGTCTTAAATAACTTATGATTTGGGCGCATTCAATTGGTAAAGGAGACAGATCTAATCACAGGGAAAAATCGTAGTTACGATTACGAAAAGTTTTAAACGATTTTTGTTCCGGCTCTTAAAACTCCCCGATTTCAGGTGTTAGTCGAATATTTCCAACTAAATAGTTACAAACCATGAACTCAGTATCTACGGCATCTCGCGAAATTATGTGGAATGTCTCCGGGCTCCATAATACCGTTTTGATGTATCTTCTTTTTGGTGCTTCGCTGCTTATCGTTGCTGCGGGCATAGTTCGGCGCTTTGAGCTCTGGGCACAGGGCAGACCCGATGCGGAACGGAGCGGTAATTGGCTTGAGCGAACGTTACTCCTTACTTCGCGCCTCATCTCTCAGCGGCTCACAAATCGAGACGCGCGAGCGCGCTCATTTCACTCTCTCATCCTTTTTGGATTCGTGGTGCTCACATTTACCACAGCGATGGTAATGCTCGACCACGATTTTGGAATTCGAATTTATCGCGGCTCTTTCTATCTCGCCCTCACCGTCCTCAGCGATCTGTTTGGATTAGGACTACTGATAGGAGTCTGCCTCGCGGCAAAGAGGCGCTACCTAGATCGTCCCGATAAGCTTCACTCATTACCCGCCGATTCAATCTTTCTTTTGGTAATAGCTCTCCTTGTAATTCAGGGATTTATTCTTGAGGGAATCCGGATTCACGTAACCGGTGACCCTTGGGCTAAGTATTCTCCAATTGGTCTTCTTACAGCTCAGCTTTTTTGGTCAATCTCCCCATTTGCTGCTCGAATCATCCACGGAGTCGTCTGGTGGTGGCACGCGATTACCGTATTTGCGGGTATCGCACTCCTTCCCTACTCAAAACTTTTTCATATCATCTCAAGCTCGCTCAACCTATTTTTCCGCGAATCAAATCGTCCAAAAGGAGCACTTGCCCCCATGGGCGATCTTGAAAAGATTATGGAGACTGAAGAGGAACCTTCCTTTGGACTTGGCTCTCTCAAAGATTACTCATGGAAACAGCTCCTTGACCTAGACGCGTGTACGAGCTGCGGTCGTTGTCAGGATGCATGTCCAGCTTACGCGAGCGGTAAACCGCTCTCTCCGAAGTGGCTTATCCTCGATTCGCGCCACCATATGATTGCTCTCCAAGCTTCGACAGAGGATGCGCAGCCAAATCGATCTTTAGTTCCATCAATTCTTAGGTGGATTGATAGAACACTCCTTAAAAAAATCTTCCTCCCACGTAGCGGAGTTACGGTAAGCAAAGATGGAGTTGGATGGAAAAGCAACGGCGCGTTCCGCGGCGAGAATAGGGCGATTCACGATACTGCCCGAGAGATTGGGGTTTCGTGGGATCATCGCATCGCAGGCGAGGTCATGGATCCCTCGGTATTTTGGTCGTGCACAACCTGCCGAGCGTGCGTGTCTGCGTGTCCTGTTGGTATCGATCATATCGATCAAATCGTTGGGAACCGGCGAAATATGGCGTTAATGCACGGAGAAATTCCAGCCGAGGCGCAGGCCACCTTACGGTCGCTCGAGAATCGAGGAAATCCATACGGCGATCCCCTCATGCGGGCGGCATGGGCAAAAGATCTTGATATACCGGTCGTAAAACCGGGCGATGAGGTCGATTATCTATATTGGGTGGGATGCCTATCAGCGTTCGATCAGCGTAAGCAACAGATCGCAAGAAGTCTCGTCAAACTTATGCGTACAGCGGAGCTTTCATTCGGTATATTAGGAAATCAGGAGTCGTGTACCGGAGATCCAGCACGAAGGCTTGGCGAAGAAAATCTCTATCAAACTCTCGCAAAATCAAATATTGAACTTCTCAAATCTATCCGGTGCAAGTACATCGTTGCGAACTGCCCTCACTGTTTCAATACAATAAAGAATGAGTATCCTGAATTTGGATTCGGCACCGATGGCGGACCACAGGTAATTCACCACTCGCAGCTTCTGAAGCAGCTGATCGCTGAGCAAAAACTTCCCCTCGGCGAAGGAGCTGAATCGATCACGTTTCACGATCCCTGTTATCTTGGCCGCTACAACGATGAATACGAGGCACCTCGCCAACCATTACGAGCGATTCGAGGACTTAAAATCGTTGAGATGGAACGCTCTAAAGAACAGGGCTTCTGTTGCGGCGCTGGTGGAGGTCACTTCTGGATGGATCTCAAACAGGGAGAGCGGGTCAATGTGCTTCGGGTTAATCAGGCTGCGGAAACAGCTGCAACAACGATCGCAACCGGCTGCCCATTTTGTCATCAGATGTTAGATGATGGGGTAAAACTCACCAACCGCGAGGGTGGTCTTCAGGTGAAAGATATCGCAGAGGTACTTGTCGAACATCTAATCACCAAAAAAGAAGATGACGAAAATCATCCTCATTAATCGCGGCCCCCTGTAAAGGGGATGCGACAGAAGAGGGAGTAAAATTTAATCGAATTAGGTACCAGCATGATCTCATCAGAGGAAGTCTCGATTGCATTAGGAGCGGTGCTCAAGCTGCAAGATACGGGACTTTGGAGTAGCGGTCTTCCGATAAAATTGCGGGGAGAACAGGCATCAGCGGCAGACTCCCTAGAGGACGCCGGTTGGCTTGAGAGCATTATTGCTGAGAACGTAAAACGGGTTGAAACTCTCGTCGAACGTCTCCCCGGATTCCCAGTCGATGAGAAAGTTGTAACAGAGCTTTTCTGGCTTGTAGAAAAACTTGAGACGCTCCGTTTCGAGCAAGAGAAAAGTTTAACGCAAGAGCCATCTAAAACATCAAGCAGCAAAGAGGCTTTAGCCTGCAATCAAGACGACGCGATACTGCCGACAGAATCATCTCAAAAAAGCTTGAGATCGCGGCTAGAAGCAGCTGTTGACGGATGGCGACAAAATTATGAGGCCAGCCTACAAGTAAGAAAATCGGCGCTAGAGGCTGCAGAATAAGGGATAGTTTAGGGGCAGCTTTTGATTAGTCAGGTCCCTACAAGATTGCTTACGTTTTTTAAGCCCATATTTAGCTCTGACGAAGTCCATTCCAACTCATCATCATCTCGCCCTTTAAGCAATAAAAAAGCCCTGACACACTCGGCCAAATCAGGAAGAGCGTATCAGGGCTTACTCTCAGAACCACTCCGACGCAATCAGGCGCCTGGGTGATATCTGGGACCTACTTCTTTGCGATCGCTTCTTTGAGAGCTTTCGCTGGGGTGAATCTCACCCGCTTACGAGCAGGAATCTTTGTTGCTGCACCAGTCTGAGGGTTTCGACCCATACGCTCTTTTGTCTGACGCACATAAAGCTTTCCAAGACCGAAGAAGGGGATTTTGTAACCCTTTACCAACGAATCCTGTATCAGCTTCTGCACATCACCGACAAGCTCTTTGGCTTGCGAACGCTTCTCAAGACCGCAGTAAGAACGGAGATTATCTAGGAACTCCGACTGAGTGAAGCTACCGTTGGTGTTTTTTGGCTTCGCAATCTGGTGAACTTTGGCCACCGCTTCGCTTGCCTTTGCCACCTTGGCTGGCGCTGCTTTTTTAGCAGGAGCCTTTGCAGCGGCAACTTTCTTCACGGCCTTCACCTTTGCAGGCTTTGCTGCCACTTTTTTTGCGACAGGCGCTTTCTTTGCAGCTACTTTCTTTTCTACTTTTCCCTTCTTTGCAGGCTTTGTCGCCATAGCACTCTTCCCTCTTAAAAATATCCTACAGCACGTGCCCAAATCACAAATCGAGAGAAATCTTTCTTCCGTTTAGTTGAAGAAAGAAGACTCAAAACAGCGACCAAGACGCCCCGCATCTGCGGATGATTTAATTAAACTCGTCGACCGGCGCTTGAGAAAAAGTTGGTAGTAACAAAATTACGACCCTTCTTTTTTTCAGGCTAACCGGAGCTGTTACGGGCCTTCAACCACCATAAGAAAAGACCGAGGTATCGGATCTTTTCGAGCAGTATCAGGAAGCTCCGAACGCAGTGCCATGAGGCCAACTGCCTTACTACCGTTACGACAAGATAGCACTCCCCTCCCTCAACTAAAGCAATCTCAGCATACGCTGAAAACCCCCTGCTTCAGTCGATTCGATATCAACTGCTGATCACTCAATGGACCGCACGACACAACTATAAGAACACAACGAATAACAATCAACGGGCAAAAAAATGAAAATGGGCTCGAAAAGATCAAAAAATGGGCTTTTTTGATCTTTTCTTCTCCGGAACCCGTTCAAAGTCCAAATTCACTCATGCAAATTAACACAAACAACTAAATCTTAATCACCGCGATAGAGTCAGAAGCACAGCCTGTGCTCGATTGTATAGTGGGGATGGAGCAAGTCCTATGAGAAGAGACAATCCAACCATTGCCGCAAGAACGAGCCGAATCGATGCGGAAACTGGTATTGCCTGAGCAGCATCATTTGCGGGCGCCTGAAAGTACATCGCCATAACAACTCTCAGGTAGTAGTAACACGACACCGCAGAGCATAGTCCTGCGATGATAGCTAAACCTAGATAGTGCGTATTTACTACGGCACTCAACAGATAAAACTTACCCACCAACCCCACGACGCCGGGAGGCAATCCTGCCATTGCGAGGAGAAAAAGACTCATTGTTGCGGCGAGTGCGGGGCTTCGTTTTCCAAGACCAGAAAAGAGACCGATATCATCCGCATCAGCAGTATCGACTTTACTACCGGTTATCACCATTGATACGGCGAATGCACCAAAGGTAGCTAGAGAGTAAACAATGACGTAAAAAAGAATCGCTGGACCACCACCATATTGACCGGAAGGAGCAAGAAGTGCAGCGGTCATGTATCCAACGTGTGCAATACTCGAATAGGCCAACATCCTCTTCACATTGCGCTGACGGACCGCGATGATATTTCCTCCTATCATAGTCAGGAGCGCGACCATCCAGGTGAAACCGGACCACCAGGTCACTACAACGGGATCTCCAAAAGCTGTCCAGAGGAGTCGCATCGCCATCGCAACAGCGGCTGCCTTTACGACACTCGCCATATAAGCGGTAACCGGTGTTGGTGCTCCCTGATAGACATCAGGAGCCCAAAAATGGAACGGCACGGCTCCGAGTTTGAAGAAAACTCCAACCAGAACAAGCCCAATTCCGAGAGAGGCTAACGCACGATTCGCGCTCGGTAACTGCTCTGCTATCACAGCAAGCTCAGTGCTTCCTCCAACACCGTACAGCACCGCAATCCCGTAAAGGAAAAAGGCTGAACTAAATGAGCCGAGAATAAAATATTTGAGAGCTCCCTCAACGCTTCGCCGCGAGCTGATAGCACTTCCACACAAGCAGTAAAGCCCCATCGAGAGTGCCTCAAGCCCTATGAATAGGGTTATCAATTCTCCCGCTCCAACGAGCACAATCGCTGCTGCGGTTGTCATTAGCAAAAGCCCGTAAAACTCTGGGCTCGACGTTATTCCGAGAGTTGTTAACTGCCCCAAGGAGAGAAGAACCGTGATAAGTGCACCCGCGAGGATCGCAACGGTAAAAAACCAGGTAAAGGGGTCTGTGAGAAAGCCAGCACCAAAGATCGAAGTTGTTTGAATCGAAGATGGCAGGTAAACCCCCTCAAGCCAAATAACAACCGCAAGCGCTAGAACAAGCAAAGCAGCGGCGAGCAGCCCGGGAATTCGCTCTCTGCCGGGCTTGGTCAGCGCAACTAACATTCCCCCTAGACCAACGATCCCAGTGGGAGCGATAGCGAACAATTGCGAGCATTCACACGATGAACTCATGACATCATTCCATCCACAAAATCGACCCATAAGACGGCTACAGCGGCTCAGGTAGCGGTCCGGCAAACGCCTAAAGGCGTTTGAGCTACGCTCGTAAAATCGCTCTTAGAATGATTTTACGAGCCATAAAGCCGCCCTTAAAAACCCATGGAAGAGTTTTTCAGGGCCAACTAACTAATTACCACTAAGTTGACTGAACCTCGGGTGGGACTACCGTCCCCCTATGCCCATTGTGGACCTTTAACTGCTCAGAGCGTTCCCGATTCGCTTGCAAAGAGCGAACAACCGAAGGTTCAATCAATGAGACAAGTGGCTGCGGATACAGTCCGATCCAAAATACCAGAACCAACAACGGAGCAAGCGTTAAGGTCTCCACTAACGACACATCACTAACATCCTCCTCGCGGGCTGGATTCATCTCACCGTACATTGTTCGCATGTAAAGAGTGAGCATATACACCGCCCCAAGAACTACCCCGGCAAGCGCGATCGATGTTAGAAGCGGAAAGGTTGAAAAACTTCCTGAGAGGATCATAAATTCGCCAACAAATCCGTTTGTAAGCGGAAGGGCGATTGAGCTGAGAGTAAACACGAGAAAAAGGAATGCAAAGACCGGCACCTTCCCTACGATTCCACCGTAGTCAGCAATAAGTCTCGTATGAGTACGATCATACAAAACTCCAACCAGAAGAAATAACGCGCCGGTCGATATTCCGTGATTAATCATCTGCACGGCAGATCCAGTTACCGAAACCGCTGTTCCTGCCACCAGTCCTAGGACACAGTACCCTAGGTGAGAAACCGAGGAGTATGCCACTAGCTTTTTAATATCAGGCTGAACCCATGCAACGCACGCTCCGTAAATAATCCCTATCACAGCAAGCACCGCTATAAAGAGTGAAAGGGCATCGGCACCGTCTGGGAAAAGTGGATACGCAAACCGAAAAAGTCCGTAAATACCCATCTTCAACAGAACGCCCGCAAGAACAACTGAGCCACCGGTTGGGGCTTCAACGTGCGCGTCAGGCAGCCATGTATGAAGAGGAAACAATGGGACTTTGATGCACATCGCAAGCGCAAATGCCCCAAAGAGCCAAAGCTGTTCGTGAAGTGTGAAGCGTGCTTGCAGCAGATCCGCAAGATTAAATGATGGAATACCGGAACCGCTCTGCTCGTAATATGTCCAGGCAGTATAGAGAATAGCCGAGAACATAAGGACGCTACCGAACACGGTATAAAGAACAAACTTCATACTCGCGTATATTCGGCGCTTGCCTCCCCAAACGCCGATTATGAGATACATCGGCGCGAGCATGAATTCCCAAAATACGTAGAACAGAAAAACATCGAGCGCAACGAGTGTACCGAGCATCGCTGATTCGAGAACTAGCATACAGGCGATGTATCCGCGAAGAGATTCACGCACCGAATGGGAAGCGATTATAACCAGCGGCATCAATATGGTCGTCAAAAGCATGAGCGACATACTTACGCCATCAACCCCTAATTCGTAACGAACACCGAGAGACTCAATCCAACGACTGGACTCAACTAATTGATAGCCAGCTGTTGTCGGAGAAAATCTATTCAGAGCCATCAGAGAAAGAGCAAGAGTCGCGAGACTCACTACGATCGCGGCGCTGCGTACCCTTGCGTGATTCTCAGCCGTATCGCCAGAGGGCAGCAATAGGAGGCTGAGCGCCCCCAGCAGCGGCAGCCACACTATCGCACTTAAAAACGGAAATCCGCTCCAGAGATCAACACTCATACAATCCTCCACAACCGACAGCTAATTCGCCATCGGCACCTCGGTGTGTCTACTTGCTCGGGTTTCTCCCGAGATTCGACTCGCATCAACACCTGTCCGTTTGCCTGTTTAAAATACAAGGTACACACCGATCATCGTCGCGGCAGCTACAAGAAGATATAGCGCATAATGACGAACATCCCCTGTCTGAGCGGTCCGCGCTATCTCACCTGAAATCTCTACTATCTCTCCCGTTCCATTCACAGTGGCATCAATAACACCTTGATCAACCCCTCTCCAAAGAACAACTGAGAGTACTTCGAGCGGCCGAACAATGACCGCGCGATAAAGCTCATCGATAAAATACTTCCCGAGAAGAGCTCGATGGACAAAGGGGAAAATAGCCGCTACACGGGAAGGGATTACCTTAAGCGGACCGTAAAACAACGCTCCCAACGCAACGCCGAGAAGACCAATCCACGAAGCAGCAAAAGCAGCTTGCGGTGACAATGAAGGGTGAGCGTGCGATCGCGGTAGAACCCCCGAGAGATATTCCGGCAAATAGTGCTCAAGGAATACACCACCTGCAGTAGCAAGAATTGCAAGCACGATAAGTGGAACCACCATTCTTACGGGTGACTCATGCGGGTGAGCGTGCCCTCGATATTCTCCGAAGAAGGTCAAAACCAAAGAACGGGTCATATAAAATGCAGTCAACCCAGCTGTCAGACTCGCCAAAACAAGCACTATCGGCGCAGCCATATGAACAAGTTGATTCGGGCTGTGAGCTAGGGCATCGAGGATAGCGTGCTTCGAGTGAAATCCGGCGAAGGGGTAAATACCAGCTATCGCGAATGTGCTTATCAAATATGTCACAAAGGTCAGAGGCATTAATCGCTTCAGACCACCCATCTGTCGCATGTCCTGCTCGTGGTGACATCCATGAATAACCGATCCCGCTCCAAGGAAGAGACACGCCTTAAAGAATGCGTGAGTAATGACGTGGAATAGAGCAACCCAGTATGCGCCCGCTCCCGCTGCCAAAAACATAAACCCGAGCTGACTTACTGTTGAATAGGCAAGCACCTTCTTTATGTCGTTCTGAGCGACCGCAATTGTCGCTGAGATAAAGGCTGTTGCTGCGGCGACAAGAACAACGATTAATCCAAGATCGGGGCCCGCGGCATCAAAGAGGAATGCCATCCTAGCGAACAGATAGATTCCTGCCGTTACCATCGTTGCAGCGTGTATCAACGCCGAAACTGGTGTTGGACCAGCCATCGCATCGGGTAGCCACACGAACAACGGCAACTGCGCCGACTTTCCGGTTGCACCGACAAAAAGGCAGAAACCGATAATGGTACAAAGCGCTGAAAGTTCTTCATGATGAGCCGACACCGACGAAAACGCATCGGCGAGAGCAACAAAATCGAGTGTCTTGAAAGCCATTAAAAGGAGGAATATCCCGAGCAAAACCCCTGCGTCACCTATTCGATTTACAACGAAAGCCTTTCGCCCCGCTGCGCAATAATCGAGATTCCGAAACCAAAAACCGATCAACAAATAGGAGCACAGCCCGACCCCCTCCCAGCCCACGAAGAGCACGAGTAGATTCCCCCCGAGGACCAACATAAGCATCGAGAAGAGGAAGAGATTCAGATAGGAGAAGAATCGGGGCATCCCCTCATCCTCTGCCATGTACGCTGTTGAATAGAGGTGAATAAGCGATCCAATACCCGTAATAACGAGACACATGACAGCCGACAATCGATCGAGCCGTAATGTCATGTCAAATTGGTAATCGCCCGTTGCGAACCATTGCCACAAGACCGTCTCTTTCACAACGGTTGGCCCAAGATCTGCGACTCCCTTTAGAGTCAGCAAAAATGAAACGACCGCCGCTAGGGTGGCTATCACACCAGAGAATACTCTATTTTTCCGCCCGAGGGCGTAAGCAGCGACAGCTCCGATAAGCGGAGCTAACGGAATAAGAGCGGGATCTAACGAGGTAACAACCTGCCGAGCATCCATAAGTTACAACCTCAGTTCATTAGCCGACGTTGAATCAACGGACCTCGCAGTCCGAAAAAGAGCGATAAACAGAGCCAGTCCTACTGCTGCTTCAGCGGCGGCGACCACCATGACAAAGAAAACAGCGACCTGACCTGTGAGGTTCCCAACTAGTTGAGAGAACGCAACGAACGACAGATTTACTGCGTTGAGCATCAACTCTATGCACATAAACACAACTATAACGTTGCGGCGGGTAATTACCCCAACAGCACCGATTGAGAAAGTTATCGCCGAGATGGCGAGAATAGTGTGAATGGATTCCATGGAATTACCTTTGTCCTGATTCGTTCGGCTCTTGATCGGGTGAAGAGATCCGGGCGCGGCGTCCGAGCGTTACGGCACCGACGACTGCGATTAATATCAAGATAGAAGCGACCTCGAAACAATACACATAGTCAGTGTAAACCAAACGGCCGATCGCTTTTACAGTACCCTCCGGCTCGCCACCCTTTAGAGCCCCTTCTCCCCGAACAAAAAAGGGAAATACGAGCACCAGAAAGAGCCCTGCACCAAGCGCAGCGCCCGCCTGAAGCAGAAAATCAGACGCTCGCCGAGATTCCTCTTTCACATTGAGCAGCATCAGCACAAAAACTACGAGCACGACTATCGCACCCGCGTACACCAATATCTGCACCGCCGCAAGAAAATGGGCGTTCATCACGGCATAAAAAGCAGCCACCGTCACCAAATTTCCAACGAGAGCTAAAGCACTCACGATGGGGCTACGAGCAGCCACCACCGCTACCGCGGAGACAAGCATGAGAACTGATAAGAGCGCGACCGCTACCGACATAACTGACCCTTTCTAAAGTTGCGTTCCGGTGCCCATTTCTTTAAAAGGGGCATTTCCGAAAGATCCTCTTTCTCCCCTTCCCTTTACTGCCTAAAAAGCAAGAGACGAATAGCCGCAGTAACCATCAGATTCACCATCGACAGAGGCAGGAGGACCTTCCAACCAAGCGACATAAGTTGATCAAATCGAAAGCGGGGCAAAGTCCATCTGATTATTATCTGAAGCATCGAGAGGACTACCACTTTGCCCATCAGCACGCCGTGACCGATCAGAGCCGTCCACCACATCCCCTGAGGAAGGGTGACAAAAGGTATCTCCCATCCACCGAAGAAAAGAATAGCCAGAAGAAGCGAAAAGAGCCCTATTTCAGCAAATTCTCCTAGCCAGAAAATCAAAAACTTCATACCGGAGTATTCGGTAAAATATCCCGCTACAAGCTCCGATTCACTTTCGGGAAGATCAAAAGGACCACGCTTGGTTTCAGCCATTCCAACGATGAATAGGATAAAAAAGCCAAGAGGCTGAGAAACGATCCCCCAATTTAGTATTGACCCTGCCTGCTGTTCAACCATTTTATACGGATCAAGCGTTTGAAAGATGACCGCCGCCGCCACGAAACAGAGACCCATCGCAAGCTCATACGAGACCATCTGAGCAGCAGCCCGCAGACCTCCGAGAAGAGAAAACTTATTATTTCCGGTCCACCCCGCCATTGCGACCCCGTATACCGAAAGGGAACCCATCGCGAGGATAAATAAAAGACCTGAATCTATCGGTGCAACCTGTGGAAGAATATGATAGCCAGCTATCGAGAACTCTGGAGCAATCGGAATAGCCGCAAACGCAACAAAAACTGGAAGAACTGCAAGAAAAGGCCCAAGGGCATGCATTATTGTTGAGGTTCCTTCCGGGACAAAATCTTCTTTAAGGAGAGCTTTTACTGCATCACACAGCAGCGTGTTGATAACTCCCAGAATTCCTAGCCACCGAACAAGAAAGAAGGCTGGTTTGAGCGGAATAATGGAGGTCTTAAAGTATGCACCCGCACGATTTGCACCAATCCGATTCTGAATGAGCGCCGATCCTTTTCGCTCGAACCAGGTGCAAAAGGAGGATAGTCCCATAATGATGTTGAACAGGACGAAAACCTTAATACCTAAAATCAGAAGTTCCATATCCCGCTCTATCTCCGCTCTCCGTTCCCCTCTGCCACGTCGACTGTGACGCGCTCCACTATTCTTTACACACTTGCCCTAACAGTTCAGCTTTATACCCCCAGCCTTAATGGCGGCGATTCGCATTCCTTTGAGCTGTTCCTCAGACCCTAGTATCGCGAGAGTAAGCTCTCGATCATTAGAAGAGGTAACAAGAGGCGCGCCCGATGCTCGAGCCCATTCATTTATGAAGCGCCACTCCGGAACTGTTCCCTCAAGAAGCTCAACAATACGGTCAGTGTATTGAACTATGTTGTTGCGGTTGACCATCAGACCGCTCTTCTCAAGAATACTTCGCCCGGGAACAACGATTTGAGCTGCTCCAGCAAGTGGTGATTCCTTATCTGTGCCTACACTTAATGATTGCTGCGCTCCCTTTATCGCCCCGAGAGTCTCGTAATCGAGATCGCTTTTAATGATTGAACGCTCACCTATCAGGAAGATTCGGGAGAAAAGACCCGCTCTCAACTTACGAAGTACCAACTCGTATTGATGAGATGGCTCAGCATCAAGCAACCCAGCGACCTGTGCACCCCGAATATTGGACGCATAATCGGGACTTACAAGAATCGCCTCAAGGTCAGTGAGCGCTCGTTCACGATAGGCGACCGCAACCACTGCTCGGGGAAAGCGCTGCCTTAAGAATCGTTTCAGCAGCACGAACTCCTCGAGCAGCAGGTCAGGCGATACAAGCACCCCAACCTCCTCATCAGAGGATTTCGGAAGAGCGCGGATCGCATCATCGATCTTCACCGCCGCTCCTTTTAAGGTCGGCGCCACTAGTCTTGCTGCGGGAAGGAATCGCTCAAAGCCGTAACGCCCCTCATCGCAGAGCCATTCTTTGTTTACGGACTCGTTGTAACGAGCCTTGACCTGCACAACCTCGAACTTGTCCCGAACCGCAATCCGAACGTTACACCCTGTTGAACAACCTGGACAGATAGCATCGGTTTGTTTTGAGAACCAGATTCGAGAATTAAATCTCCACTCACGATGGGTTAATGCTCCAACTGGACAGAGGTCGACAACTGTTCCGGAAAGTGGGTTAGCAAGAGGTCGATCGGGACTCACTGCGATCACAGTTCGATCACCTCTATTCAATAGACCGAGCTCTGAAGTTCCTGTTACCTCATCGCAGAAACGCACGCACCGAGAACACATGATGCACCGCTCGCCATCGAGCATCACGGTCGGCCCGAGCGGCTCGGCCTTCACCTTGTGCACCTTGTCTTCGATAAATCTGCTCGGTCGAGCATTGTAGTCGTAATGATAATCCTGCAACTTGCAGTGACCAGCTTGATCGCACACCGTACAATCAAGTGGATGGTTTGCGAGGATGAACTCAAGGACAGACGCCTGACCATCGGCCACCCCTTTGTCGGTTTCTTGCGTAAGAACCTCCATCCCTTCTGCGGCACTCGTGTTGCACCCGATCGAGAGCCGTGGAGCACCCTTTACCTGAATCTGACACATCCGACAGTTGCCGGCGATCGAAAGATCGGGATGATAACAGTAATGAGGAATCTCTTTACCGAGGAGCTTTGCTGCCTCAATTATATTGGTGCCTTTGCGAACCCTTACCGGAACGCCATCTATCGTTACGTTCACTAACTGGTCCTCTGGCACTCCCGGCTGCGTAACGATCGGTGAGATTCCAGCTACAATATTTTCCCCCTCTGGCGATGCTACGATCGTCATATCACCTCCGACTTGGGACATCCATGAAGACCCTCCGGCATTTCGTCAGAAACTGATGAAATACGAAGATCCGGTTTTTCTTTTTCAATTCTATCGAGCATAGCTTCCAGCTTCTCGGGGTCGAGATTTTCGAAATAAAAATCGTTTATCTGGACCATCGGGGCTGTTCCGCACGAACCGAGGCACTCAACCTCTTCATAACTCCAGACCCCATCCGATGTGACCTCGTGAGCCTTCGTACCGAACCGTTTTTTCAAACAACCGGTAATTTCACCCGCTCCTCGCACCGCACAAGACAAAGTTCGACAGACCTGAACATGGTACTGACCAACTGGTTTCTTGTAGTACATGGTGTAGAAGGACGCTACCTCCATCACATGAACCGGAGGTAGCCCCAAGCGATTCGCTACCCACCTAACAGCATCATCGGATACATGCCCAAAATGTTGCTGGGCAAGATAAAGCGCAGGCATAATTGCAGACCGCGTTTGCGGATACTGTTTTTTTACCTCAGCAAGCTTTGCCTCAAATTCAGCCGGAAGCTCAACATCCATAAAGACTCTTCAATAAACCCAATCGAAATTGAAAAAAACTACCGACATTTAGCAACGATGCGCACTAAGACGATTCGCCCTCACCGGTCGCATTCTCCCCCAATCATGTTGATCATTCCAAAGGTCGGAACCACATCAGCGACTGATTGACCAACGAGCAACTTTCTCATCGCACCCATGTGGATAAAACTTGGGGCTCTCACGTGCACTCGGTAGGGCCGCCCCGAACCGTCTGATACAACGAAGAATCCGAGCTCACCATTTCCTCCCTCAACCATCTGGTACACATCCCCACGAGGCGGCTCGATCCCCTTAATCACGAGCTCAAAATGGCTAATCATCCCCTCAATCGAGCCATAAACTTGATCTTTAGGTGCAAGAACAACATGAGGGTCATCAATCGAGATAGGACCCTCCGGCATCCGCGCCATCGCCTGCTCACAAATCTTCATTGACTCTTCAATTTCACCCATGCGCACAAGGAAACGATCGTAGTTGTCTCCCTTTGTGCCGAGAGGAACTTCAAAATCAAACTCTTCGTACGATGAGTATGGGAACGCTTTACGAACATCGTAAGAAACCCCAGATGCTCGAAGAAGAGGTCCAGTGAAAGAATAAGCGATGGCATCATCTCCTGAGAGCACCGCAACATCGCACATTCGGTCGATAAATATTCTATTCTTGCTCAACAACTTGTCGCTCTGAGCGGTTTGAAATCGAACCTGCTTGAACGCTTCTGCTAATCTATCGCCAAAGCCCTCAGGTAGATCGGCTTTTAACCCTCCGACTCGTCCGTAAGATATCGTAAGTCTCGCACCCGTAACCTCCTCAACGAGATCCCAGAGAGCTTCACGAGCCTGCATCAGATATAGCATTACGGTGAACGCGCCTAACTCCATCGCTGAGGCGCCAAGACAGGTGAGGTGATCGCAAATACGGGAGATCTCCGACATTACGACCCGAACGTATTGGCAACGCTTTGGTACTTCTATGCCGAGTAATTTCTCAATGGTTAAACACCATCCGACATTATTGATGATCGGTGAAACATAATTAAGCCTATCGGCGTAAGGCATCACCTGGTTGTAATCAACCGTTTCACACATCTTCTCAAAACCACGATGAAGATAACCAACCTCCACATCGGCATCGAGTATTTTTTCGTGATCAAGTTCAACCACCAAACGAACAGTGCCGTGCGTTGCTGGATGCGCTGGCCCCATGTTCAGAATCATTGTTTCGGTGTGAAGATCGTCGCCGAGTGCTCGCGGCCGCAGGTGGGTAGTTACACCCCCTGCTCCGAAATCAACATTCAACAGATCTCTCATAGGGCCTCTTTTCAGCGAATGAAGGGAAATTAGGATACCGTTTTTTGCGGGCTTATTAGCGACGTTTTGGGTTTATGGCAACAAGCTCTGCACGTTTCATATCTACTGCTGTATTGCGGACCTCTGGAGCTCTGAGAGGAATCCGCGGCTGCTTGCCATGAACCGGATAATCCTTGCGGAGGGGATATCCTTGAAACTCGTCATACATGAGAATTCTGCGAAGATTAGGGTGACCTCGGAAAACCACCCCAAACATATCCCACGCTTCTCGCTCCATAAAGTCGGCCCCGGGCCAGAGGTCCGCCACCGAATCAATCACGGCGTCCTCTTCAGGTACCCAAGCCCTGACACGTATGCGGGTGTTCTTCGCGATAGACAGGAGATGATAAACAACTTCAAACCGCTCTCGGGCTGAGTCGACCCAATCGATCACGGTGACCGAAATAAACATATTGAAGGAGAATAGAGATTCTGTTTTTAGTTTCTGCATCAGGGAGCGGAGATTACCTCGCTCACACCACACCTCAAGGTCGCCTAACCGAATCTGGGCCTCTGTGACCAACGGCCGCCCCTCGAGCTCAAGCGCAACAACCGCAGATTGAATCTCTTCAAGCACCGCGGTGCCCCCCTCTTCTTTACGAGAACTCATCTTTGTCTCCTCGGGCCTAAGTGAAGCGCCCGAAAACGGTGGATGGAATCAGAACACGCTGAGTTCCTTGAAATGCTTTCCGAAATGCTTCCTTTTTATATGAAGCTGAGCGCGGAGGCAAGACAGCGTTGACTCGATACGGGACCCTTTTTTGTCAATAGGTACTTCAGCAACAAATTTGACTCGACAACAAAGAGAGCTCTCACCTCTAAAGTTTCAACGGAATGCTGCCGATCTGAACCGTGGTTATTATAATTCCGTTTGCTTTTAGCATTACGGAGAATGTGAGTGCTTTAAGGTAAGGTTTCCATGAGCAATCCCCTAAGTGCCGAGGAACTCTCGATAATTGCGGAGGAAGAAGCGATACTCAGAACTGTGCTGTTCGCGCTTCAGTTACAACAAGCCGATCAAACTCGCCGACTCACGGTGGAAACCGCCCGCGCACGAACCCTAACACATGAACTTGTCGCATCTCGCAAATTTGAGGAAAAGGTTTCTTTGGGTGATCAGGAGAGATTATCCCACGCTTTGAAGGATAGAAGCCAAGAAGAGGTTGAACGTCTCTACGCGCTGCTGAGCAAGCCATATTTTGCGCGGCTGATTATTCGTGAAGAGACTGCGGAGGGAAATGTTGAGCGTGAATTTAAAATTGGGCATCACCCAAACAGTGATTGTCGAATCGTCGATTGGAAGCGAGCTCCAATTTCAAAGCTCTACTATCATTATAAAGAGGGAGAGGAGTTTGCAGAGGAGATTCAGGGGGTCGACCGATTTGGAACGGTCGCCATGCGTCGACAGGTTGAAATAGAAAAAGGTGTGTTAAGAAAAATCATCTGCCCTCAAGTTACTCTTGTTTCGAGTGATACAGGTTGGCGACGTGCTGAAGATGACAACAGCAGTGCATCCGCTCTCAATAGCGCAACATCAAGACTACCTGATGTACTATCTTACATCTCTGCAGATCAATTCGATGCAATCACCCGAGAAGCAACTGGACCGGTGCTCATTCAGGGCATAGCCGGTTCCGGTAAGACAACAGTTGCACTGTACCGTTCAGCATGGCTTTTTAACGAATTATCGGATGAGCTTTCGCAAGATAATAGCGCAATCGTCGTGCTTAATCCGCTCCTTCGATCCTATATAAGCAATTCGCTCGAGAAGCTCGCCCTACCTCGTATGAAGGTGCATACATTTCCTGAGTGGACAGCTCATTCACTCGGTTTACCAAACTTGGCAAAGGCAGCAGGAATCGCATCTGGATCGCCTGCGCTTCAGCGATTAAAAGCTGATGTCCGTCTGCTCCGGCGTCTCGAACAGGTGATAATTTCTCATAAATTCGGAGAGCTCCGCTCATCTGAATCATTCCTCGAAGAGGCCTGTTTGCTCATTCAAAAAGCGTTAATCGCCCCGTTCAAACGGGATGAAGGTCGAGGTCGAACAGCAGAGTTCTCGGAAAAAACGGTAGATGAAGCTAGAAGCTATTACTCAACGCTTTCTGCTGATGACTTCGATAGGCACGACTTAAATCTTGCTCTCTGGATAAAGCTCGAGGCGAGCCGAATTGGCACCTACACCGGAACTCATCCTCGCCGCTATGACGTTTTGATTGCTGATGAGGCTCAAGATCTAAATGCAGTGGAGCTCTCATGTATTGCACTCGCTGCGCGAGATCCTCGGGGCTTGACCCTTGTGGGTGATTCATCGCAGCAAACTGAGAGCGAATCTGAACTTCCTGGGTGGCCGTTTGTTCAGGAATTGGTGCGGAAACCGGGTGAAGCAGATACCCCACTCATTAAACTCACAGTGCCTTATCGCTGCACTCTCCCGATTATGCAATTTGCTGCAGCTTGTCGGGGAGATAAAATTCCTGCAGAGGGACGATCAGGCCCTCGTCCTCTTTGGGTGCGGTGTCGACGCGAAGAGATTGGTCACGCTCATATTATTCAATGGCTCACCGAGGCGCTTCGGGTTCATCCAGGCTCACTCTGCTCTGTTTTGTGCGCTTCCCGCGATGAGGCCCGAGTAGCTGCATCGATGCTAAAACCCGCCTTTGGAAATCTCGTTGAGCTCGCGGATCCGTGCGCCTTTACGATTGATGAGGGGATTTTGGTCAGTGACATTGCCCAGGCCAAGGGGCTCGAATTCTCCTCAGTTCTCCTCTGGAATCCGAGCAAAAAGAAGCTTCCCGACTCCCCGCTCTCTGCCAACCTTCTCTATGTAGCGGCAACGCGCGCGCAGGATGAGCTGTGCGTTATTAGCTGGGATCAACCATCTCCTCGACTCCCAGGGTTTCAATCGCCCCTAGTAGATGCCTATACTACGGATAGTGATGAACCTGCGGAGCGACAACCCGATGATTACCGATGATGTATTGAATCTTCTCGTTTGCCCTGAGTCAAAGCAGCGACTCCGCTTTGCTGATTCGGCTATTGTTGAGCGGCTCAAAAAGCTATCAATCAGTGGAGAGCTGGACACGATAGCTGGATCTCGCGTTAACGGAGATTTTGAAGCTGTACTACTCCGAGAGGATGGGGCTATTGGCTACCTTGTAAGAGGCGGCATTCCGATTCTTCTCGTTGAACAGGGCGTGGCGATAAGCTAGCTCTTTAGAAAACTAGATCCGTAGGACGCGGCAACTGTTTGTGCCTATTGCCTGAATACCACAGCAGGGTTTAGTCTAGCTGGGCGATCTGTATTTTGAGCCCTCGATGAGCTCTTGCTTGGGTTCCCTTTCTCTGCCTCACTCCCTTCCACCGACGAACAGGCATCATGATGATACCGCGTAAAATTACACCCTGCACAATTATATCACCCAGACGCAACACGTTTTTGTCTCCTATATCCCGAACCCTCCAACTTATCCTAGCGGTGTGGCTGAGCGCCTGCGCTCCTTCTGCTGGTCCTGATAAAACAATTGGTGGTGCTGTCGTTGGTGCCGCCTGGGGAGCAGGCGCTGGAGCTGTTGTGGGTAATCAAATTGGCAATCAGGGCGATGGTGCCATCGTTGGCGCAGGACTCGGTGCGATCGAAGGAGCAGCAACAGGTCTGGGATTCGACAACGCTGAGGCAGAGCTTCTAGATCAAAGGGCGGTACTGAGCGACCTGCAGGTGCATTCCGCAATAACCGAGCGCCAACTCAAACGGATTCAGGCCCAGCTCGATTTTCCGCCGGCAGGTGCGGCAGCCCCCCAGCTCTACCAACTCTTCTTCGATCACGACGGCACAAATCTTAAACCAGGCTCAGCGGCGCTCCTTGAAACGATCGCCCGATCAATTCAGGAAAACCCATACGCTCGCACCATAGTGGTCGCTGGACACTCCGACGATGATGGCAACAAAGATTACAACGAACGTCTCTCGGCCTCTCGCGCTCGCGCGGTTATGGGTTATCTCGGCCAACACGGCGTCGCTCTAGATTCGATCAAGATCGAAAGCCACGGCGCTAATAGGCCGATCGTATCGAATGCGACTCCCGAAGGTCGCCAACTCAACCGTCGAGTCGATATAATTGTTAAAGCTGAGCGTTGATATACAACCCCTTATTTCGCAGCCTCCAAGCAAAACGCCCGCGCTTAATCGATTTTTGACCGAAACTAAATGTCTCCTGCCAATATAGCGCTGGTATATCCACACCAACTCTTTGAAAATCATCCCGCTGTTGCGTCAGCGGAGTGTGTGTGGCTTGTTGAAGACCCACTTTTTTTCTCCCAATACCGCTTCCATCGCAAAAAGCTAATCTTTCATCGCGCATCACTACTCGCCTACCGATCGCAGCTCGAAAAAGAGGGTAAAAACGTTCGTATCGTTCGAGCAGAAGAGCTGCCCACAACAGAGGCGATTGGCAATCTCCTTGTTGCAGCCGGTGCCCGCCACGTTACAGTCGTAGAGCTGTGTGATGATTGGCTATCACAGCGATTACAGCGCGGGTGCGAATTTAATCAGATTAGTCTGACCCAACTTCCCGACCCCCATTTTCTTACTCCACTATCCGCAATTAATGACTGGCCATCTCTCAAAAAATCGCGTTGGTTTTTCTCGAGCTTTTATCGCGAGCAGCGGCTCACACTCGGTATATTGCTCGATAATAATCGCGAACCTGTCGGAGGCAGCTGGAGCTTTGATACCGAGAATCGAAAAAAACTCCCGCCGAAAATCGAAATTCCAACCGTTTGGACTCCTGCGGAGACTCCATGGGTAATCGAAGCACGCCGCACCGTTCGGTCTGATTTTCCGAACGCACTCGGCTCTGATGATAATTTTGAATACCCAATTACAACGATTGATGCGAAGAAACAGTTAGACGACTTTTTGCTCCACCGACTTTCCTTATTCGGTGATTATGAGGATGCAATATCGAATCGCTCCGCCACTCTATTTCACTCACTCCTTACTCCCGCGCTAAACGCAGGGCTCCTCTCTCCAATGGCAGTTGTTAATGCTGCTCTTGCGCGCCAAAATAATGTCCCGATCAACGCGCTCGAGGGCTTTATCCGTCAGATCATCGGTTGGCGTGAATATGTACGATTGGTTTATCACCGTTTCGGCAGAGTGCAACGAACAAAAAATTTCTTGAATGCGAAAAACTCGATCCCAAGAGCTCTCTACACTGGTGAAACCGGAATCGCGCCGGTAGACCATGTTATTCGAAACCTTCTTGAAAGTGCTTATGCCCACCATATCGAGCGGTTGATGATTCTCGGCAATTTCATGTGTCTCTGCCGCATCGATCCCGATGCCGTATATCAATGGTTCATGGAGTTTTTCATCGATAGCTACGATTGGGTGATGGTTCCGAATGTTTACGGAATGAGCCAGTACGCCGATGGTGGGTTGATGACAACCAAACCTTATGTGAGTGGTTCTGCATACCTAAAAAAGATGAGCGATATTAAACCAGGCCCTTGGTGCGCCACATGGGACTCGTTATATTGGAGCTTTATAGCTGATTATCGGCCCGTTTTTTCGACGAATCCCCGCTCTCGTATGCTCTGCAGTCATCTCGACCGCATGGGAGAAGAAATTAACGAACACAAAAAACGGAGCTCTTCCTTTCTCGAAACTCTCAAATGATCGCCGCTTCTAAAATCTACGGAATCCAGATAGAAGCGCTGAGGGGACGATCTTATTTCCACCACCTTGAGCCGGTTGTTGCGCCGACTGCTGTCCAACCGCTTTTGTAGCAACACTTCCCTGCATCGACGACCCGCCCCCCCGCTGATTAGTTCGACCAGCCTGACCAAAACCTCCCTGAAATCCGCCCGAGCGCATCCCACAAAACTTATTTAGCGAAATCTGCGGCTTCTTCTCTTCCTTCTTTGAACCATTCAGAAGCTCTTCATACGTGGCATTCGACTGTTCAATACGTTTGCGCTGCTGTTCCTCACGCTCCTTTTTTTTATCCAATTCCAGCTTCTTTTTTTCTTTGGCCTTAGCAAGATCGTCCGACAAACGCTTTTTGTCATCAGCAAGCCGCTTCTCTCGTTGCTGTCTATCTGCTTCGACTCGCTTCCGGTGCTCTTCATTTTTTTTCTGAGCTTCCTCCCAACTATCCCAACCCATCGCTCCCTCCTCGATATAGGATCCGCAATATCAACTTTGCCCCGTAACACTTTACACTTCATCAAGCACGTTTATCCTACCTCAATCATAAACATCCTCTTCCTTCTTTAATTTTTTTAGAAGTGATGAAGGTATCACCCGGGTAATCGAATAACTGTTGGCTTCAGATGTTGCACCATCTTCTCCTCCCCGCGGATTACCCACTCGTGAATTAGTCATGAGCCATCGCGAAAGTACGACCATACCGATTAGCACAGAAACGGCCACATAAAGAGCAATTGTCTTTCGCCCCCCTTTTACCGCTCGGGACTCCTGGGTCGACATCTCAGTTATCTCAGATTTGTCCTCTCCTCTTGCATCTAATCTGCTCGACTGATGGATTCGTTTCCCACGAATCGCTCGGGAGCTCACTGAGCGAATTGCCCTATTAAACTCAGCCGCAGAGCGGAATCGCTCCTGCAAACGAGGAGATAGCGCTCGCTGAATAACCTCTGCAAGCTCATCGGATATCTCATTCTCAGATTCGCGGGGATCGGGAGCTCCTCCATTTACCTTTGCTTCTATCGCCTCGTAAACCCCAAGCCCTCCGAACGGTGCTGCACCGGTAACCAATTCATAAGCCACAACTCCAAGTGCATATACGTCACCCTGAGCACTTACTACCCCCTTTTCAAGATATTCTGGACTAAGGTACTGAATAGTACCCACCAGTGCCCGGTTAGCAGTCAGTCGGGATCCAAGTCCACAATACGCAACCCCAAAATCAGATATTTTCGGATGCAGCTGAGGGGTAAGCAGAATATTTTCTGGCTTTAAGTCCCGATGCACCACCCCCGCCTCATGGATCGCTTCTAATCCTCTTGATAAGTGGTCAATAAATCCTACCACTCTCCATTCTTCAAGCGGCCAATTATCCGCAAGATACGAAGCGAGATTTCCTCCAGGGACATAATCCATCGAGTATCCGATGAGCCCCTCGTGATTTATGAACTGGAAAGCACTTACTACATTCGGGTGCGCCACCCGAAATATGGCCTCAACCTCCCGATGAAATCGCCCATAGAGAGGATTTCTCTCCCCCTCCTTAACAATCGACCGAGACAGTAACTTAACCGCCACCAGCGGCAGCTTTGCCCCACCCCCATCCTCAAGCACCTCACAGAGGAACACCCCGCCCATCCTGCCCAACCCCAAGCAACGAACCACCCGATACAGCCCCCCCACAATACTCCCGGGAGTCACCAAACTCGCCTCGGAACCACCATCCGGCTCACCAGATGGATTTAATAAAGTATTTTCAGGAGTTACAGCTTTCACAATAGGCCATTATAAAAAAATTGGGACATTCCTCTTAGTTATTGTACTGATCAAAGAAAAAGTCGCACCGTCGGTCGAAATCAAAACAGGACTCGACCAACATTCCTGAAATATACCAATGCTCAAGGAGGGCGTGCTCAATAACGACCGATTTCGTGGTGTAAATACCGGCTAGGGATGAACCTTCTACCCTTTCGAATAATAGCCCCCTACCCTATGTCTCCGAGCAAAAGAGGTATCAACCCAAGAAGTTATCCTCATGTTATTCCGCTCACAAGTCGACAGGCTGAGGGTTAAGAATTACCGTTGACCGACCTGTGCTTTTTTGTTTAGCTTAGGTCGGCCTCGTCTTTTGGCCAGTTCCGGGAACGTTCAAATATCAAAGCACTCTTCATCTTTTAGGATTCAAGAATGAGAAAAATTACTAAACCCCTCATCGCCGGCGGGTTCGCCGTCGTGTCGCTAGCCACATTCTCTTCGACGGACGCAACAGCTCAAACAACAACCCGAGTACTGTGTCAGAATCGAGCGACCCAAGAAATTGCTGAAAGAAACGGCATCTGTAGCAGGGGAGAGCGATTGGTCACGAGACGAAGCCTGAATGGCGCGCAAGGAGCTCAAGGAGCAGTGGGTGCTCAGGGAGCGGTTGGGGCTCAGGGTGCGGTTGGGGCTCAGGGTGAGGCCGGAGCAACTGGCACTCAAGGGGCAACTGGTGAGGCCGGAGCGCAAGGAGCCAATGGTGCGCAGGGGACAACTGGTGCGGTGGGTGCAACTGG
>Ga0114972_10000066_pt1 | contig 69056 bp, 49 predicted proteins | sample M_140807_EF_Meta_FD_87354 | JGI IMG/M metagenome (GOLD analysis project Ga0114972, IMG submission 87354) | Freshwater microbial communities from Lake Montjoie, Canada to study carbon cycling - M_140807_EF_MetaG | ecosystem: Environmental > Aquatic > Freshwater > Lake | place: Lake Montjoie... | reverse complement strand
GGGCTCGCGCTTTGGCTTCTAGAGTCGGACCAAGCCGACGTCGTCATTGCGGGCGGCGTCGAGGCGCCGATCGTGCCGTCGACCATGATCGCGTTCGGCCAGGCGAGGGCGCTGTCGGAACGCAACGACGCGCCCGAGTCCGCCTCTCGCCCTTTCGCCATCGACCGCGATGGCTTCGTGATGGGCGAGGGCGCAGGGCTCCTCATTTTAGAGCGCCGCGAGTTCGCGCGTGCACGGGGCGCGCCCGTGCGGGCGGTCTTGGCGAGCCACGCTGCGACGTGTGATGCCGCCCACATGACAGCGCCCGCCGAAGACGGCGTGCAGCGGGCGCGTGCCATGCGCCTTGCTGTCGAGCGGGCGGGGCTGGCGCCGAGTGACCTGGGCGCCTTACTCGCACACGGCACAGGGACACCCCACAACGACGTGAACGAGACTCAGGTCATCCGCGCAGTCTTCGGATCCCACGCGGACGCCCTCGGCGTGCCTGCTTTGAAGTCGATGGTCGGACACGGTCTGGGCGCCGCCGCCGGGCTCGCGGCCGTGGCGGGCGTGCTGTGCCTGCAGGCGCAGCGACTCCACCCCACGTTGCACCTGACAGACGCACGGGTCGACCCGCGCTGCGACCTCGACTATGTGCGCCACGGCGCGCGACCGGCGCACCTGAAGCATCTGGCGCTCAACGCCTTCGGATTCGGTGGCAAGAACGCCTGCGTCGTCCTGTCCGCAGCACAGTGAGCCGCGCGCCTTGCCGCGCCTGCACGGACGCTGCTATGTGGCGCCCATGCAAGCCAGCCGAAGCGTGACCCTGACCGCGAAGGGTGTCCTCCGACTCCGACGCGGTCACCCGTGGATCTATCGGTCCGATCTGGACGCCGTTGGATCAGACGTCCGGGGCGGCGACCTGGTAGGCGTGCGCCTGCCGAGCGGCAAGAGCGGCGGCGTCGCCCTCTACTCCGACGCCTCGCAGATCGCGCTGCGCTTCGTGCCCCTCACGTCGGAGAACGCGAACGACGACGGCCTTTGGTCACTCCTTGAGCGGGCCATTGGACGCCGCAATGGACGTCCCGAGGCGTGCAGGCTGGTTCACGGCGACGCCGACGGGCTGCCGGGCCTAATCGTCGACCGCTATGGGCTCGCGCTTTCTTACCAATGCCTCACGCAGGGCATGGCGCGCCGCGAGGCCGAGCTCGTCGAGCGCTTGCGCGTCCTCACAGGCGCTCGTCTCATCGTGGCGCGTAATGATGTGCGCGTGCGCCAGCTCGAGGGCTTGGCCGTGGAGAAGGGCGTGCGCTACGCCGCCGACGACGCGCCAGACCCCAAGGACGTGCGCGCGCACCTCATCGGACTCGACCTCGACTTCGACCTGCTCGACGGTCAGAAGACCGGGGCCTTCTTGGACCAGACCGACAACCGCGCGGCGGTCGCTGCCCGAGCGCGGGGCGAGGCGTTGGACTGCTTTAGCTACGACGGCGGCTTCGCGCTCGCGATGGCCCGCGCGGGCGCGGATGTGTCTGCGGTGGACAGCAGCGGCGCGGCGCTCGCGCGCCTGAAGACGCGGGCGGACCGCAACGGCCTGAACGTGCGCTGCCTCGAAGAGAACGTCTTCGACTACTTGAGGACCTGTGAGGCCGAGGGTCGCCGCTTCGACACGATCGTGCTCGACCCCCCCGCCTTCGCGAAGTCCCGCGACGCCGTCGACGCGGGGCGGCGCGCGTACAAGGAGATCAACCTGCGGGCGCTCAAGCTGCTGCGGCCGGGTGGCCTTCTCGTGACTTGCTCGTGCAGCGCCCACATGGACCGCGCATCGTTCGACGTGATGCTCACCGAGGCGGCGGCCGACGCGCGCCGGTGGGTGCGCGTCTTGGAACGTCGCAGCGCGGCGCCCGACCACCCCGCGCTCGCGACCGCGCCCGAGACCGATTACCTGAAGGTGCTCATCGCAGAGGTCGACTGAACCGTCTGGACCCTGCTCGCCGTCCTTTGGTAGAAGCGGGGCATGAACACGACCTTGTCCTCAGTCCTGCGCAGCCGCGCTGCTCTGCTCTCCCAACGCTCCCTGCTGGTCGCCGGGCTCTGCGCGGCGCTCGGCGCCTGCGGCGGCGGTGACTCGAAGTCCCCCGTCGAAATCATGCCCGACGCCGCGGCCGCGGACGTCGGCCGTGTGGAGGACGCGGACCTGAACGCGGACGTCCCCACGGGCGGGGCGCCGATGGCGGACGTGGGCCCGAGCGTCGACGCAACTCCGCCCGATATGGGGCCGACGGCGCCGGAGTGTCCGCCAGCAACAGGGTACGGCCTGCTCGCGAACCCCGTCGCGATCACGTCGAACGCGACCGGCGCGCACTCCCCGCGCGCCGTGTGGAACGGCATGGAGTGGGGCGTCGTCTCGTTCGCGCCCGCCGGGAACAACGTCGGTGACGTTCAGTTTCAGCGCGTCAACGCGATGGGCCAGCCCGTCGGCGCGCTGCAGACGCTCGGCCGCGCGCGGCTCCCGAAATACGAGGTCGCTTGGAACGGCGGGGGCTATGTCATCGCGTGGATTGGCGACCGCGACCCTGTGTCGGGCTTCACGGGCATTCGCGTGCAGCTCACCGGCGCGGACGGCACCCCCATCGACGCCCCGACGGAGATCGCGGATACGTTCGACGCCGACCGCATCGCGTTGGGCTGGGCGCAGCTCTCCGGTGGCTTGGTGCTCTTCACGCGCGGCAACGCGGGCACCGGTGGGCTCTTCTCGCAGACGCTCGACGAGGGGGGCCAGACGTTCGGCCCGCGCGTCACGCTTGTTCCGACGCGCGCGACCTCGCCGTACGTCGTCTTTGGCAACGGGAACTGGGGCGCGGCTTGGCTGACGCCGGGCGCGAACTCGCTCTTCGACCTGAACTTCGCCCTGCTCGGGGAGAACGGCGCGGTGGACCGCGTCTCGCAGCTGCCGAACAACGCAGGCGCCCAGTCCGGCATCTCGCTGGCCTACGGCAATGACACCTTTGGTCTCGGCTGGTCGCACGTGGACGAGGCGGGGGCCGTTGAGACGCGCCTCTCGATCATCGCGGGCGACGGCAGCGTGCAGGCAACTCCGACCGTCCAAGGCGCGACGGGCATCTCGGTCGTTTCGGACGTGACCTGGCACGAGCCGGAGTTCTTCGGCGTCGCGTGGGACGACATCGGCGGCGGCGCGCAGCGCGTGGGCGTGACGCGTATCAACACGGTCGGCGTCGGCCTCGATCCGGTGACGATCGACCCGCCCGAGGGCGGGGTCGCCCGCGGCGCGAACAGCGCCGGGACTGTGAGCAACTTGGGCGTCTTTTACACGCTCGACCCGACTCCGACGCCGTCGGGCATCTCAGCCGGCGCGCAGGTCTACCTGGGCCGCGTCGGCGCCTGCCGACGCTGAACGCGCCCTGCGCGCGGAGTGCTGCTATGCTCCCGCGCCCATGAGCACGCGAAGCCTCGCCCTGAGCCTTGTCCTCGTCGCACTCTTTGGCTGCGGCGGCGGCCCCGAAGTTCGACACGCCCCCCCGCCGCAAGACGGCAACATCGTCCTCGACCGCGGCGTGGTCCCGCTGGAGCACCACCTGCGGCTCCGCATCGACCCGTCTGCCGAGCGCCTCGAGGGCTCGATTCGGATCCCTGCGCACGTCTACCTAGAGACGGACACGATCCGGTTGCACAGCGAAGGCCTGAGCATTCACCGCGCGACCTTGATCGTGAAGTCACGGACGCTCCAAGCGCAGGTGATTCAGGGCGAGAACGGCGGGCTCTCGCTCTTCGCCGGAGAGGTCTTGAAGGCGGGGCCCATCGAGATCGGCCTTGAGTTCTCCGGCCCGCTGACCGAGGTGCCCGAGGGCATCTACCGTGTCCAAGACGGGTCCCCTGCTGAGTGGTATGCCTTCTCGCAGTTCGAGCCCCTTGAGGCGCGCCGGGCATTTCCGTGCTTCGACCAGCCCGACCACAAAGCGCCATGGCACCTGACGGTCGAGGCGCCGAAGAGTCTTCGGGCCTTCACGAACGCGCCCGAGGCCAGCGCCGAGGCCATCGGGGACGGCGCCTTCGTCGCGCACCACTTTCGCTCGACCCCCGCGCTCCCGAGCTACTTGCTGGCGTTCGCGGTCGGACCGCTCGAAGCGGCCGAGGCGAGCGCATCGCTGGGCCTCTCGGTGCCCACCCGCATCTTGACGACCAAAGGCAAGGCGCACCTCGCGACGTTCGCGCTCAACGAGACTGCGCGCGCGCTCAAGGCCCTTGAGGGTTACTTCGACCAACTCTACCCCTACGACAAGCTCGACCTCGTCGCCGTGCCCAACTTCTCCGCGGGTGCCATGGAGAACCCGGGCCTGATCACGTTCCGCGAGCGGCTCCTGCTGCTGTCGAGCGCGCCATCCATCGGCGAGCGCCAAGGGACCCTCTCCGTGATCGCGCACGAGCTCGCGCACATCTGGTTCGGCGACTTGGTCACGCTGTCCTGGTGGGACGACCTATGGCTCAACGAGGCCTTCGCGACGTGGATGGCGGGGCGCGTCGTCGACCAGCTCGAGCCCAAGTGGGAGGTCGACGCGGGGCAGGCTCAGTCGGCGGGTGGCCTGATGGCGGCGGACTCGACGCCGTCACAGCGCGCGATTCGGCAGCCCATCACCCACGGCGGCGACGTCTACAACGCCTTCGACGGCATGACGTACGGCAAGGGCGCGGCCGTGATCGGGATGATGGAGTCGTTCCTCGGCGCGGAGGTGTTTCGCGCCGGCATCCTCGCCTACATGTCAAAGCACGCGCACCGCAACGTCGAAACGAGCGACCTTTACGCCGCCGTCTCTGGCGCCGCGCAGCGAGACATCGCGCCGATGTTCTCGACCTTCGTCGACCAGACAGGCGCGCCGATCGTCGACGTGTCATGGACATGCGATGGCCCGGCAGCCCCCGCGCGGCTCACGCTGAAGCAGGCGCGCTATGTCCCGCAAGACGTTGAGCTATCGCCCGCAGCGTGGCAAGTCCCGGTCTGTGTCCGGGTCGCGACGGAGGCCGTGCCCGAGCCCCAGCGCCAGTGTTTCGTGCTCGACGCCCCCGAGCGGACCTTTCGTCTGCTCGCGCCCGGCTGTCCGACATGGCTACATCCGAACGCGGACGAGCGCGGTTACTATCGCTGGTCGCTCACGCCCGAGGCCTTGAGCACGCTCACTGCCCCGCCGCGCGCGCGGCTCACGACGCGCGAGCGCGCCGCGCTCCCCGGACACATCACCGCGCTCTTCGACGCGGGCGCGATGGATGCATCCGCGTGGGCGGAGCAGATGGTCCGCCTGGGCGACGACCCGCACCGCCTCGTCGTCTCGGCCGTCGCTGGCGCGCTGCGACGCGTCTACGGTGTCATCGGGGAGCAGCCGCACGCGGCGCTCGCGGCCCTCTCGACCCGACTCCTCGCACCCCACTTGAACCGCATGGGCCTCAAGCCGCGCTACGACGAGCCTGAGGCGGACCGCCTGCTGCGCGGGACGCTGGTGAGCACGCACTTCGACTTGACCGAGGACGCCGCGATCCTCGCGTTCGCGCAAGACGTTGCGCGCCAATTCATCGCCGACCCAGACGGCGTGGACACCGAGACCTTGGGCATGTACCTGCCTCTCGCCGCGAGTCGAGGGGACGAGGCGCTCCATACGGCGCTGCTCGACCGCTTGTCGAAGGCGACGCTGCCGCAGCACCGCGACCTCACCATTCGGGCGCTCGGCGCGTTTCGAGCGCCCATGCTCCTGCAACGGAGCCTCGCGCTCACGACATCGAGCCAGCTCCGCGCGCAAGACATTCGCACGCTGATCGGGGCCGCGGGCGGCACTCCGGAGACGCGCGCGGTCGCGTGGGGTTTCGTGGCTGAGCAGTACGGGGCTCTGGTGGCGCGGCTCGGTGAGAAGGCTGCCCCGAGTCTGCCGTGGTACGGCGCGTGGTTCTGTGAGGCGACAGACCGAGACCGCGTCGCGGCGTTCTTTGCTGAGCCGGGCAGAGCGCCGCCGGGGACTGCGCGCAATCTTGAGCTGGCCCTCGAGGGCGTTGACCGCTGCATCAGGGGTCGCGCGCGCCACGGACAGGCGCTGCTGGGTTGGCTCGACGCCCAGGCATCTCAGGTTGCGCCGCCGCCCGCGCCCGCGAGTGCCCCATGACGCTCACCCTCGACGGTCACCGCCGCTTGAATCCGGGCATCCGGCCGAGCGCATATCGACTGCGCCTCCACATCGACCCCAACGCTGCGCGCTACACGGGCCACGTTGAGGTCGACTGCGTGTGCGCGTCCGCGCGCGACGCTGCGACTCAGGCCTTGGACCTGCACGCCGAGGGCCTGCAGATCGAGTCTGCGACCTGGCGAGCGGGCGCTGCAGCCCGTCCGCTCACCGCGCTGCTGGGTCCAAACGGCGCGCTCCGGTTGAACGCCTCCGAGCCCCTGCCCAGCGCCGAGGTCTTCACGCTCACGCTCGACTTCTCAGGGCCGCTCGATGAAGTGCCCGAGGGCGTGTACCGCGTGTGCGAAGGCGACGCTTGGTATGTCTTCACGCAGTTCGAGCCCTTGTCCGCGCGCCGCTGCTTTCCATGCTTCGACGAGCCGGACTTCAAGGCGCCGTTCACGCTCACGCTCGTCGTGCCGCCGAGCTGCGTCGCGGCCGCGAACGCGCCGACCAGCCGCAAAGACGCATTCACAGAGCGCGACGTACACCTCTTCGCCGAGACGCCCCCCATCGCGACGTACCTCGTCGCCTTCGCTGTGGGACCCTTCGACGTCGTCGAGGCACCCGAGGTCCCCGGCGTCGATGACGTGCCCCTGCGCGTCCTGACGACGCGCGGCCGCGGCCACCTGGCGGCGTACGCCCTCGAGCGGACGCCGCAGCTTCTGCGCGCTCTCTCGCGGTGGTTCGGGCAGCCCTACCCGTACGACAAGCTCGATCTCGTCGGCGTCCCGAACTTCGCAGCCGGTGCGATGGAGAACGTCGGTCTCGTGACTTTTCGTGAGCGCTTGGTGCTGCTCGATGCCGAGGCTGCGCCCGCGAACGACCGCCTGTGGGCGCAGATCGTCATCGCCCACGAGCTCGCGCACATGTGGTTCGGCAACCTCGTCACGATGCGCTGGTGGGACGACCTGTGGCTGAACGAGGCCTTCGCGACGTGGATGGAGATGGAGTGCGTGGCTGAGGTCGACCCCAGCGTGGACGCGCGCATGGAGGCGGTCGCGGAGACCCTGCGCGTCATGGACCACGACGCGCTGGTCGAGGCCCGCGCCATTCGCCAGCCGATCGTCGACGGCGGCGACGTGCTCAACGCCTTCGACGGCATCACCTACAGCAAGGGCGCAGGCGTCGTCCGCATGGTCGAGGCCTGGTTGAGCGCCGACGCGTTTCAGGCGGGCGTGCGCGCCTACCTCCGTGACCACGCGCACGCCAACGCCGTGACCGCCGACCTGGTCGACGCGCTCGCGCGTGCCTCCGGCGAGCCCGTCGGCGCGGTCTTGGCCTCGTGGCTCGACCAGCCCGGGCTCCCGCTCATCACAGCGCGCCTCGTTCAGGACGGCGCCGCCGTCGAGCTCACCCAGCGGCGATACTTGCCCGACGACAGTGCGTCGCCCGCGGTGTGGCAGGTCCCGGTCAGCCTGCGCTACGGCGCAGACGACACCACGCAGGGGTACGTCGTTCGCTACCTGCTCGACACCCCGCGCGCCGTCTTCGACCTGCCACCCGGACCGCGCGCGACGTGGCTGCACCCGAACGCCGGTGAGGTCGGATATTTCCACTGGGCGGTTGAACCCGAGGCGCTCCGAGCGCTCGTGGGACCTCGCCTGGCGTCACTCTCCGTCGCCGAGCGCCTGGGACTGGTCGAGCACCTCGGCGCGCTCTCCGAGTCGGGCGCGCTCTCCGCCGAGGACCACCTGCACGCCCTCGCGAAACTCGCCACCGACGCTCACCGGCTCGTTGTGGCGGCGGTCTGCGCGTCCGTCCGCAAGCTGCATCGCCTGCTCGCGACGCCCGCGACAGTCTCTGCGCTGTCGGCGTGGACCGAGCGTCTCTTCTCGCCCCATTTCGAGCGCCTCGGCATCGTTCCCCGCGCCGACGATGACGCGTCGGCGCGTCTGCTGCGCCCCGTCGTCCTGCAGACGCTCGCCGAGACCGTGCCTGGCCATGCACTGCATGCGGCGGCGCGCAGCCACGCGCTCACGCTCCTGTCGAACTTCGGCGCTGCGGACCCCGAACACGCGCAGTGTGTCTTGCCAATCGCGGCCCTCGGCGCGGACCCCGCGCTCGTCGACGCGTTCGTCGTCGCACTGCGCACCGCGCCGACGCCCGCGCATCGTGCCGCCGCGCTGAGCGCGCTCGGCCATGTCCCGACGCCCGCGCTGGTCGCGCACGTCTTGGACCTGTTCCTGACCGACAGCCTCCGCGCGCAGGACTTCTTCGGCGTGGCGCGGCCCATGCGCCGTCACGAACAGACCCTCGAGGCCGCGTGGGTCTGGATCGAGGCGCACTGGACGCAGGCCGCGGCGAAGCTCGGCGACGAAGCCTGCGCGCACCTGCCGTCGCTGGTTGCCGCGAGCACGTGCCCTTCCCTCGCGACGCGCGTTGAGACATTTTTTGAGAATCCGGCGCGACGCAAGCCGGGCGTCGAGCGTCACGTGCGGCAGGCGCGCGAAGAGGTCGCGCGGCGCGCTCGGTGGGCGACCCGGGCCAACGTGGATCTGGCGCTCGCGCTTCGGATCCCCTAGCCCGAATCCCGCACAGCGCCCGCCGCGGCGGACTTTACGACGTGCCTCGAAGTCGTCATACTCTTGAGCCGGTCTTGTGTGGCGCTGCCGCCACCTCCATAGGAGTGTCGTCCATGTCGAACCTACTCCGGGCGCTTCGGCCCGCCGTCTTCGGCCCACTCACTGCCCTCTTCGCGCTCACCGTCGCGACGGTGGGCTGCGATGACGGCGTCCGCTCTGGTGCTGCCGGCACGATCGACATCGATCCGCAGGCGTTCGTTTTCCAGACGCTGCGCGCGGGCGAGACCGCGGACGACACGGTCCGCATCAAGAACGTCGGCCTCGGGACGCTGTTCATCGGCAACCTGCAGGGCAACTTCTCGAGCGACTTCGACCTGTACTTCGTCCGCGGGGACGCGCGCGGGGCGGACGGTGGGGCAGACCAGCAAGAGGTCGCGATTCGGGCAGGCGAGAACCGCTTCCCGCAGGCCTACACGCTCGAGCCGGAGGAGACGCTCACGCTCGTCATGAACTACCACCCGTCGTCTGACGTGGCGGCGGACGGGACGGTCACCTTTCGCACAAACGACCCGGCGAACCTCGACGTCACGATCCCGATCAACTCGGAGCAAGGCGCGCCGCAGATCTATGCCGAGCCGAAGACGCTCGACTTCGGCCGCACGCCCGCGAACACCGAAAAGTTCCTCGAGACGGTCGTGAGCAACTTGGGTCAGCTCCCGCTGAACATCTCGACGATGAACGTCGCCGGGAATGACTTTCAGGCGTTCATCGGCGACCGCAACGTCGCGCAGGACCCCGCAGTGCTCGCGGACCCGGACGGCGACGGCCAGCCTGGGCTCGCCCCTCGGGCGCAGTTCACGCTCCGCGTGCGGTACCTGACCGAGACCGAGGGGCCCGACTCCGGCGAGGTCCAGATCGTCTCGGACGACCCGCAGTCGCAGACGTACGTCATCAACCTGGTCGCGAACGGCGCAGCGCCCTGCGTGCAGATCACGCCGAACCCGCTCGACCTGCCGGGCACGCCTGTGGGCCAGCGCAACACGCGCCCACTCGCCGTGTCGAGCTGCGGGGGTGAGCCGCTCACCATCAAGTCGATGAAGATCGTCGAGGCCGAGGCCCGGGGCATCGAGCTCGACCTCGCCGGCATCAACTTCCCTGCGCGGCTGCCCGCCATCGACCAGAACGACCCGACGAACTTCCCGACGCGGAACTTCAACGTCGTCTGCGCCCCGGACGAGCAGCGCGCCTACGGTGTGACCATCGAGGTCGAGACGGACGATCCGATTAACCCGGTCACGCGCGTCCCGGTGCGTTGCCGCGGCGTCATCAACGCCTGCCCGGTGCCGCGCGTCCAGCAGAACGAGCTCACGGTGCGACCGCTGGAGCTGATCGACCTGAGCGGCGCTGCGTCCGAGGATCCGGACGGCCCGAACGGCAAGCCCGTGAAGTACCGTTGGAACATCGTGGAGCGGCCCGCGGGGTCGACGTCCGTCGCGTGGGAGCGCCCGGGCGGTGACCTGGCTCACCCGCAGGATGGCGCGGTCGATGACCGCGAAGACACGCCTACGGCGGTGCTCTTCGCTGAGCTTCTCGGGACGTATGTCGTCGAGCTCGAGGTCGAGGACGACCTCGGCCAGACGGCGCCGTCCGAGGTCTGCCCTGACCCCGTGGCGCGCGTGACCATCAACGTCGAGACGGACGAGGACATTCACGTCCAGCTCGTCTGGGACACGCCGGGGGACCCCGACCAGACCGACCAAGAGGGCTCGGACGTCGACCTGCACTTCCTGCACCCCAACGGCGTCGGCTGGCAGATCTCGCCGCTCGACTGCTACTACGCGAACGCGAACCCCGACTGGGGCGTGCGCGGCCGGCCGGACGATGACCCCACGCTCGACATCGACGACGTGAACGGTGCAGGCCCCGAGAACCTGAACCTAAACAACCCCGAGGACACGACCGCCCTCGGCAACTTCTACCGCATCGGTGTCCACTACTACCGCGCGGAGAACTTCCTCTCGGGCGGCACATACGGCTTCAGCGATGTGACGATCCGCGTCTACCTGGGCGGCCAGCTCGAGTGGGAGAACGACGTGCCGAAGCGCATGCAGACGACCAACCAGTTCTGGGAAGTCGCTCAGATTGTGTGGACAGCGAACGAGAAGCGCGTCCGCGTCATTGACCGGCTGCGGTGACCTGACCGAGGACGTCCTCATCGGGCGCCTGAACGCCCGCGGCGACGGGACGACCCAGGTCGAAGGCCGTCGCGTCATCGTGCCTGGCGCGCTCCCTGGGGAGCGGGTTCGCATTTCGCCGTGGCACGACGCACGGGGACGCGTGCGGTGGCGTATCGACGCCCTGCTCGAGGCCTCGCCGGAGCGTGTGGCGCCCGCGTGCGACCAGCATGCGCAGTGCTCCGGCTGTCCGCTGCGGCACGCGGCCCACACAACGCGTGCGGCTCACGCGGCCGAGGCGGCGGAGTTCGCTGTGCGACGACGCCTCGGGCTCTCGGTGCCCGTGTCGACGCGCTACACGCCCGTGGCTCAGGACGGGTTCAGGGCACGCCTCTCAGCGGGCGTCTACGCCGAGGGAGAGTCCGCGCCCGTGCCCGGCATGGCGCCCCGCGGTGACGGCCCGCCGATTGACCTGCGGCGATGCCCTGCCCAGAGCGCTGAGAGCCGGGCCGCCCTGAGTCGGGTCTGGGCAGAGGTCGAAGACCTAGGGCTCACTCAGCGGGTGCGTCGACTCACGCTCTCTATGGGCGCAAACGCTGCGACTCGGGTCGTTCTCTCCGCAGCGGAACCCGACGATGTCGCCGCCCTGCGCATGGCACCGTGGACACCGCGGCCCCGCTGGACGCTCGCCGTCTCGCCCCGAACGGACGGCCCCGGCGTCGAGGCCGAGGCCGTCACCTTATACGGCCCGGAGGCATTGCCCTTCGAGGTGGACGGTGACCGCCTGCACGCGCGGCTCACCGCGTGGACACCGCAGACACCGGGGAGCTTGACGGCGCTGCGCGCGGCGACGCTCGAACTGCTCGCGTGTACCGCGAAGAGCCGTGTGCTGGAGCTCGGCTGCGGCGTCGGTACCCTCTCCGCTGCGATTGCACGGCGCTGCGAGGCCTTGGTGGGCGTCGACATGGTGCGCGCCGCCGCCGAGGACGCGGCGACGAATATGGCGGCTCTCGGCGTCTTGAACGCACGTTTCCGGCACGGCCGCGCGGACCAAGCCATTCGGCGCCTGCTCGCGGGGGGTGAACGCTTCGACCGCGTCGTGCTCCATGGGATGCGGCTCCCCTTTGGCGAGGCGCTCACCAACGTGCTGCCTGCCGTTCGGCCGGCCCGCATCGTCTACATCGCGCCCTCAGCGTCCGCGATGGCGAGAGACCTCGCGACGCTGCGGGGCTACACGCTGACTCGCCTCGAGCAGCTTGAGCAGATGCCCGGGACCGCACATCCCCTCACCCTAGGTCTCGTCGAGCCTCGGGCCTGAGCGAGCCGTCGTAGAGGTCGATCCGGACAAACCGACACTCGATCGGTCCGTTGTAGACCTCGTAGCGGCGCTGTGGGTTCAGCCGCAAGCGGGCCAGGTGGTCGCGGTGTCCCACGAGGAGCCACGCCGTCGACCCGGCGAATCGCCGCTTAAGCGTGTCGCCAAACGCCGCATAGAGACCGCCGAGCGCTTCGACCTCGCCCATGCGGTCACCGTAAGGCGGGTTGGTGACGACGAGCGTCCCCGCCCCGATCGGCTCCGCGTCGAGTGCGTCGCGCCGAACCACCCGCACATCGTCCGCGACGCCCGCGCGGGTCGCGTTGCGTCGCGCGCGGTCGAGCACACGCGCGTCCGAGTCGCCGCCCAAGATCGGGCTCAGGGATACGCTGGCGCGCGCGCGCGTCTCGTCGTCCAGGGCAGCGAGCCACCGGGCGAACGCCGACGGGTCGTGGGACCGAGCCCGCGTGAACGCAAAGCCGACGCCGCTAGGCGCCAATCGCGCGCGCCCGGGATGAACCCCGCGTGCGATCTGCGCCGCCTCAACCAAGAATGTGCCGGAGCCACAGAACGGATCGAGCAGCGGCTGCGTCCCGTCATAGCGGGTGATTCGCAGGAGCGCCGCAGCGAGCGTCTCGCGGAGCGGGGCGTCACCGGCCTCGGTCCGCCACCCCCGCAGATGTAGTCGCTCTCCAGAGGTGTCCAATGCGATGAGCGCGTAGTCGCCGACGAGCCGCACATGAATCGGCACGTCCGGACGGTCGCGATCAACGCTCGGGCGCTCGCCTGTATCGGCCCTCAACCGGTCGCAGACGGCGTCCTTGACGACCTGTGCCACGAATACGCTGTTTTCGACCGCGCTGCCCGCCACGACGGCGTCTACGGCGATTGTCTGGCCCCGGTCGACGTACCACGTCCACGGCAGAGACGCGACGAGGTCATAGAGCGCGCGGCGGTCGGGCGCCGGGCCCTCGGCGAGTGGCTCAAGGACGCGAGACGCGACGCGGGCGCACACGTTCGCCGTCCAGAGCGCGTTCTGGCCCGCGTCGAATTCCACCCCACGCGAGGCCGCGCGAACACCGCTTAAGCCGAGCGCTGTGAGCTCGTCGGCGAGGACCGGCTCTAGGCCCCGGTCGCACGTCGCGAAGAGCTTCACTCGGCGGGTCGCTGCACCAGCAGGCGATATTTAGTGAACGCGAAGGTCATCTCGCCGACGTCCACGTTCGACTGCCCGGCGGTATAGAACACCTGCAGCAAGATCTGGTACGGCGTGCCCTTGTCTGCCAAGAGCTGCAGGTTGAGCTGCTTCTCCGCGGCGCCCTTGGAGACCACCGCCAAGCGAATCCAGTTCCGAAGCGCCGTCTGCAGGCCAGGCACGAGCATCGGGCTATCCGGGTCGGCCTCGCTGTCTGGGACCGCACCGCCCTTGATGGTCGCGACGACCTCATCCTCGACGTAGATCTTGTCGGACGCCACCGTGACCTTGACGGCCTCGATAGGCGGCTGCTGCGTCGTGGACAGCGGCAGAACCATATTCGGCGTGTCGGGCGCGACCGTGCTGGACACCGATACGCTCTTCAGGAGGAAGATCAGCAGAATCGTGAGCACGTCGACCATGGCGACGATGTTCAGCTCGCGGATCTCGGCGGCAGCCTCTTGCGCCTTCTTGACGAGCCGCTTGCGGCGCCGATAGAGGCGCATCGCGGTAGGCAGGTCGATGAAGGACCCCTGTTGTTGGGCATTCGACATGACGGTTCGCTCTCGCCTTATTCCGCTACGCCGATCTTCACGTCGTCGAAGAGGATGTCTTTGCCCTTGCTGCGCATCGCGTCCATCGTCTTGATGACCGTCTCGTAGCGAACCGTGGCGTCCGCCGTCAGGTTCACGCTGCGCTCACTGGGGAATTTCTTCTTGATCTCCGCGAGCCGCTCGGTGAGGGCCTCGAAGTCAAAGTCGCCGGTCGCCTTCTTGGGCACAATGGGCAATGCGGCGCCCGAGCCGACAATCCGGAAGCCCGCCGCCATGTCGATGGCCACGGTCAGGTTCATCGACTCACCCGGCTTGGGCTGGCTGGCCTCGGCGTCACGGCTGATGGTCGGCGGGAAGATATTCAGGATACCGAGTGGCATGAACGAGGCGATCGTCACCAGCATGAAGATGACGAGGTTCATCATGACGTCGAGGTACGGCACGAGCTCGATCTCGCGGTGCGCCTCGAACTCGGGGATCTTCTTCTTGCCGCGCTTCCAGAGGACGAACGCGAAGTCGCGCTCGGCCTTGGACGGCGCAGTCGCCGACCGACCGTTGCTCATGGCTTAGGCCGCCGACCGGTCGCTGCCGCCGCCCGATGCGCGCTGGAGCAGGAAGTTCTCGAGCACGGAGGCGTTGAGCTCCATGTTGTGGAGGACCTTCTTGCTCATCGAGCTCAGCGTGAGGTGAGCGATCATGCAGATCACGGCGATCGTGAGACCGATGGCCGTGTTGTTGAGGGCTTCGGAGATACCGCGCGCGAGGAAGGCCGACTTCTCCTCGGGGCTGATGCCCTCGAGGCCCTTGAACGACGTGATCAGACCGAAGATGGTGCCGATCAGCCCGATGAGCGTCGCGATGTTCGCCATCGCCCACAGCGCGCCGATGCGCTTCTCAAGCTCGGGCGTCGCCCGCATCATCTCTTCTTCGATCGCCGACGAGATCTCCATCATGCCGCTCTCGGCCTTGCTCAGGCCCGCGCGACAGACCTTCGCCATCGGGTGCGCGGTCGAGTTGCAGAGCTTCTGCGCCTGGTCGAGGTTCCCCGACTTGATCGCCTTGACGATCATCTTCGTGAACTGGTCGACGTCGAGGCGCGTGAGCTTGCTCATCGCGATGCCGCGGTCGACGCAGATCGCAATGACGATGACGGATACAACCAGCGCGTTGATGTAGAGCGGGACGCCACCGTGGCGAAAGATCTCAACCAGCGTATCCATGTCGCGTCTATCTCCTCGAAGTCTGCGTGAGCGGAACGGTTGGCGGAGGGCGTACCAGACAACAGCGGATTGGGCAAGCCTCCCGCCTCCTAAACCTCTCAGCCCATCGGCATCGTGGGCCCGCGGCGCCGCTCCAGTCGCCACGCACGGTGAATCCTACGGTCGCGAAAATCCTCGGGGATCGTCGCCTCGGTGATCTCGGCCACCGTCCAGTGCGCATCGACGGCGCCCGCTGCCAATGGCCCGCCGGGCCGGAATCGCCTTGCATTTGTAGAGAAATAGACCACGCCCCCCGGGCTCACGACCCGGGCGAGGCGCCACAGGAGCGCCTCGTGGTCGCGCTGCACATCAAAGATGTCTGTCATCCGCTTGCTGTTCGAGAAGGTCGGCGGGTCCGCGATGACCAGGTCGAACCGCTCCCGCAGCACGGCGGGGTCGTCGAGCCACCGCATCACGTCCTCGCGCACCAAGCGGTGTGTCGGGCCGCCCATGCCGTTGAGCGCCAGGTTCTCGCGCGCCCACTGCAGGTAGGTCGCGCTCAAGTCGACGCTCGTCGTATGCGTCGCCCCGCCGCCGATGGCGTGGACGGTGAAGGCGCCGGTATAGCAGAATAGGTTGAGCACGCGGCGACCTTGGGCCTCGGCGCCGACGCGGGCGCGCAGCGGGCGGTGGTCGAGGAAGAGCCCGGTGTCGAGGTAGTCGCTCAGGTTGACCCAGAGGCGACGGCCGCCTTCGACGACCTCGAACCGCTGGGCTTCACGCGCCTGCGGCTGATACTGCGCCGCACCCCGCTGGCGCTGCCGCTCCCGCGCATAGACCTGCTCCGGCGGGACCTCCAGCGTCCGGGCGACTGTGAGCCTCAGCGCCTCGCTCCACGCCTCGAAGTCAGACGCGTCTCGCTCCTCTGGCCGAAGCCGCGCCGCGACGCACGCGCGACCGTCGTACCAGTCGACCGAGAGCGGCACCTCGGGGATGTCGCGGTCGTACACCCGGTAGCACGTCACCTGCGCACGCTTGGCCCACTTGCGGACATGACGCAGGTTCTTGCGCAGGCGATTGGCGAGCATCTCGCAGTGCGCGGCCGTTCGCTCCGGCCCGAAGGCCGGCGCCTCACCCGGCGCTTGACCCAATCCTCGGCTCTGGGCGTCGTCGTCGAGCTCGTCGTCGTGGTCGTCTTCGTGCACGGACGCAGTGGGCCCGAACAGGGATTCCCCTACAAGACCATTCGCGCGGCCAGTCGCCGGGCGGGTGTGTGCTAGGGTCCGCGGCCGTGGAACGCCTCGTCCGATTCTGGCGCGAATATGCTGCAGACTTCTCGTGGTCCTACGCCATCGGCGCGGTGTGCCTGATCGCGACGAACGCGGTCGCGGTCGCGATCCCCGGCTTTGTCCAGAGCGCGGTCGACGCTCTCGGCGCGAGCGACGCGGGGCCGGGACGAGCAGCCTCGGACGCGCGGACATGGGGCTTCGCCGTCATCGTCGCGGGTTTGGGCGTCATCGTGGTGCGCACGCTCAGCCGCACGTTCATCTTCAACCCTGGCCGAACCATCGAGCTCCGGCTCAAGAACCGGCTCTTCGACCAGTTGCTGGACCTGCCGCGCGCTTACTACGACCGCGTGCGCCCCGGCGAGATCGTCAGCCGCGGAACGAACGACGCGAATTGGGTCCGGGCGCTCGTGGGCTTCGGCTCTCTCCAGCTCGTCAACGTAGTTCTCCTGCTCGCCTTCACGCTCGCGCGGATGGTGGTCGACGACTGGGTGCTCGCGCTCGCCTGCGTCGTGCCGTTGGCCCTCGCGGCCCTCGCGCTCCGGGTCGCAGTGGGCGTGATGTTCCGGGCCACGTTCCAGTTCAACGCCGAGCTGGGCGTCCTCTCGAGCCGTATCCTTGAGACGTACAACGGGATCGGCGTGCTGCAGTCGTACGGCGCGCTCGGCCAAGCCATGGCGCGCTTCGACACGACGAACGGCTCGCTTGAGAGGCTCGGCACGGACCTCGCGCGCGTCCGCGCCCTGCTGCTGCCTGTGGTCAACGTGACCGGCAACCTGTGCGTCGTCATCGTCCTCATGCTCGGCGGTGCCCGCGTGCAGAGCGGCGAGCTCACGCTCGGCCAACTCGCTGCGTTCACGGTCTACGTGAACTTGCTCGTCTCCGGCATGACCGGCTTCGGCTGGCTCGTGAACGCCGTACAGCGCGGGTGGCTCTCGCTCGGCCGCATGTACGAGGTCATCGACGCGCCGACGGACCGCCCCGCGCCCGACGCGACCCTCCCCGCCGCGCGCGACACGGGCTGCGCGCTCTCGGTCCGCAACCTCACCTTCGCCTACGCTGCGGCGCCCGACCGCCCCGCGCTCCGCCATGTGACCTTCGCTGTCGCGCCCGGCGAGACCGTGGGCGTTTTCGGCCTGACCGGCGCAGGCAAGAGCACCTTGCTCTCCGTGCTCGCGCGGGTCTACGAACCGCCCGCGGGCACAGTGCTCGCCGATGGCGTGGACATCACCCGCGTGCCCATCGAGGCGTGGCGTGAGGCTGCGGCTTGTGTGCCACAGGAGGCGTGGCTCTTCAGCGCCACGCTCGCGCAGAACATCGCCCTCTCCGAGAGAGGGCCGCAGCCCGACCCCGAGCGGCTGAGGCGCGCCGTGAATGACGCTGCCCTCGCGGGCGAGCTCGAGGCTCTGCCCGCCGGCCTTGAGACGCTCGTGGGCGAGCGGGGGATGACGCTCTCCGGCGGGCAGCGGCAGCGGGCCGCGCTGGCGCGCGCGTACTACCGGGACTTTCGCTTGCTCCTCCTCGACGACGTGATGAGCGCCGTCGACCACGCTACAGAGAAGCACCTGATCGACGCTCTATATCGACGCTGCGGCGCTGCGACGACGCTGATCGTCTCGCATCGGTGCAGTGTGCTCGCGCGCGCCGACCGCGTGCTGGTCTTCGAGGACGGTGTGCTCATCGACAACGCCCCGCACGCTGAACTGGCCCAACGGCCGGGGCCGTACGCGAAGGCGTGGCAGCTCCAACAGGCCGCCGAGGCCCTCGAGGGTGCGTCATGAAGGGCGACCTTGCGCTCATCGCGCGGCTCTGGCCGTGGGTCCGCGCTGACCGCGTCTGGCTTTATGCCGCGCTCGCGCTCACGCCGGCGGGCGTGGTCTTGGCGCTGTTGCAGCCCGTGGCGTTGCGCGCCGCGATCGACGACCACATCGCCGTGGGCGCGATGGACGGGGTCGGCCTGCTGGCGGGTGCATACTTGGCGCTCGTCACCTTCGGATTCCTGGCTCGTTCAGTGTCGATGTATGCGCTCCAGCTCGTGGGGCTGCGCGCGCTGACACGGCTGCGGCGCGGCCTCTTCGAGCACGTCACGTCTCAAGGCCTCCGCTTCTTCGACCGGCAAACGACCGGCGGCCTGATGACGCGGACGACGAACGATGTCGACGCGGTCTACGAGAGCCTGTCGATGGGCGCGGTGAGCTTGCTCACAGACGCCCTCACCATCATCGGCACAGTGGCCGCGATGGCCGTGCTTGACTGGCGCCTGACGCTCGTGTGCGGCTCGACCGCGCCGCTCATCATCATCGTCGTCGAGGTTTTTCGCAGGCGGCTACGCGCCTGGTCGCTCGTTATCCGCGCTGCGATGTCCAAGCTCAACGGCTACTTCGCGGAGCGCGTGCACGGTATGAGCGTCGTGCAGCTCTTTGGCGCGCAGGCGTCTTCTCGGGCAGAGTTCGCCGCACTCGGCGAGGCGTACGCCGAGGCAAACCGCCGCTCCAACTGGTGGGACGCAGGCCTGTACGCCATCATGGACGGCATGAGCGCGCTCGCGGTCGGCCTGCTCATTTGGTACGGCGCGGACCGCGTCTTCGAGCCCCAGAGCGGGGTAACGCTGGGCCTCATCGTGGCGTTCGTCGACTACCTCAACAAGGTATTTGTCCCGATCCGCGAGTTCTCGGGCAACCTGGCGACGCTCCAGCGCTCGACTGCGGCGCTCGAGCGCGTGTTCGGCCTGCTCGACACCCGCGAGGCTGTGGGTCAAGGCGTCGATCGCGTCGAGCGCGTCGAAGGTCACGTGCGGTTCGAGCGCGTCTCGTTCCGCTATGCAGCCGATCGCCCCGAGGTGCTCCGCGACGTCTCGTTCGAGGTGCGCGCGAGCGAGGTCGTCGCGCTGGTCGGCGCCACGGGCAGCGGCAAGTCGACAATCGGTAAGCTCCTGACGCGCGCTTACGATGGCTTTCAGGGCCAAATCACGCTCGACGGCCGTCCGCTCGATGCGATCGACCTCAACGACCTGCGTCGGAGCGTCACGCTCGTCCACCAGGACGGCTTTTTGTTCGACGGCACCTTGGCCGAGAACATCACGCTCGGCGACCCGAGCGTGACGCCTGCGCGGCTCGCTGAGGCCTGCGCTTCGTCGCGCCTGTCCACGGTCCTCGATGAGCTCCCCGATGGGCTGCAGCACCGCGTCACAGAGCGCGGCGCGAACCTGTCCGGGGGTCAGCGCCAGCTCGTGGCCATCGCGCGCGCGCTCGTCCGCGAGGCCCCCATCGTCGTGCTCGACGAGGCGACCGCGAGCGTCGACTCCATCACTGAGCGCCACATCGACCAAGCCATCGAGGCGCTCTTCACCCAGAAGACCGTCATCGTGATTGCCCACCGGCTCTCGACGATCGCGCGGGCGGACCGCATCGTCGTGTTGCATCGAGGGCAGGTGGTCGAGGAAGGTACGCACGAAGCGTTGCTGGCCGCGGGTGGACGCTACCGCCTGCTGGTCGAGAGCGGCTTCACAGTCTAGCGACGCGCTCAGCCCACTGCATGCTCTGACCGGAGGACCCCCATGAAGCTCACACGCCCTCTCGCCCTCGCGCTCGCCCTCGCGCCGAGCGCGGCGCTCGCAGACGTCGCCACTCTCTGGGCCGAGGGCAAGGCCGTCACGACCGGCGCGACCGGCCTCGTCGCCGACCGCTGGGACGGCCCGTTTGGCTACGGCGCGGCGGCGGGCCTGGAGTTTGTCGGCCTCGACCTGTTTGCTGAGGCGCTTATGTTCAGCCCGAACCAATACCAGTTCACGGGGAACTTCGGCGTCGACCTCGTCTCAGGCGATGACGTTCGCTTCGGCGTCGGCCTGTACACGGGCCCGATTGTCTACGTGCTCGCGGAGCCGTCGTCTGTGAGCGGGTTTAACGCCGCCGCCATCCCCACGGAGACGCAGCGCGCGCTCGAGTCCGCGGGCGTCTCCCTGAGCGCCCTCGACGCGCAATATCAAAAGGTCGCGAAGGACGAGGAGACCGCGAACCGCACGCTCTTTGGCTGGAACGCCCGCGCGCGGGCCTCGATGGAGTACGCGCTCCTGCCCGTCCTCTTCCTCGGCGTCGAGGGCAGCGCGGGCCTGCACTACATCCTGAGCGGCGAGACAGCGACCGCGGCCGCGAAGAAAAAGCTCGTCCAGCAGACGCAGACGAAGTACCCATCCGTGCCCGACCAAGCGTGGGAGGACCTGCGCGTTGCGTTCGGCGCCGACAAGAAGGACAACAACGAGAAGACCGGCATCAACTGGGACGCCGGCGTCTTCCTTAAATTTGAGCTCTGAGGCCCATGAGCGAGACCTACTACAAGCACGAGCACCTGCCGCAGTTCCCCCAGATCGCGACGGGCAACGCCACGCTCGCGAGCAAGTTCTTCGACTACTACGGCGCGGTCTTCGCCGAGGGGGCGCTCTCGGCCCGCGAGAAGTCGCTGATCGCCCTCGCCGTAGCGCACGCGGTGCAGTGCCCGTACTGCATCGACGCGTACTCGAACGACGCCCTCGAGAAGGGGGCGGACTTGGAGCAGATGACCGAGGCCATTCACGTCGCCTGCGCGATTCGTGGGGGCGCGTCGCTCGTCCACGGCACGCAGATGCTCGAGCACGTGCGCAAGAAGGGCATGTGAACCCGTGGAGATCCCAGACGCGCTGACGCTCGACGACGAAGCGTCTGGGCCGAAGCGCACGGTCTCGCTGGCTCGGCGCGGAGACGCCCTCGCGGACCCGGCCCGACAGCTCGCGGCGCTCGATGGCTTGGGCTTACAGGGCCTCGACTTCGACGCGCGGCTCGCGGCCTCGGGCCTCGAGCCGCTCCGGCCCGCTGCGCTCGAGTTCTTCCAGATCAATATCGGCAAGCTCTGCAATATGGCGTGCCGCCATTGCCACGTCGACGCGGGCCCCGACCGCGTGCGCGAGCAGATGGACGCCGAGACCGTCGACGCCTGCCTCGCCGCCCTAGACCGCACCTCGGCGCACACGGTCGACATCACGGGCGGCGCGCCCGAGCTGAACGCCCACTTCAGGCGCCTGGTCGACGCCTGCGTTGCGCGCGGCAAACACGTCATCGACCGATGCAACCTGACCGTCCTGCTGCTGCCGACGCAGCGCGACCTGCCCGAGTTTCTGGCGGCGCGCGGCGTCGAGGTCGTGTGCTCCCTGCCCCACTGGCGCGCGCGCAACACGGACGCGCAGCGCGGCGACGGCACCTACGAGCGGTCGATTCGGGCGCTCCGCCGCCTGAACGAAGTCGGCTACGGGCGGGGCGATCCGGGGCGCAGGCTCACGCTGATGAGCAACCCGGCCGGCGCCTTCTTGGCGGGCAATCAGGCCGCGCTCGAGGGCGAGTGGAAGGCCGGGCTGGCGCGCGAGCACGGCGTGACCTTCGACCGGCTGATCTGCCTCAACAACATGCCGATCAGTCGCTATCTGGAGTGGCTCATCGAGACAGGCAACTTGGTCGGCTACATGGAGCGGCTGGCGAACGCCTTCAACCCCGCGGCCGTGGCGGGGCTGATGTGCCGGAACACGCTCTCGGTCTCATGGGACGGGCGCCTGTACGACTGCGACTTCAACCAAATGCTCGGCCTCGAGGCCGAGGATGCACGCGGCGTCGCGGGCGGTCTCGGGCATGTTCGTGACTTCGACCCGGCTGCCTTTGCCGCGCGGCGCGTCGTGACGGCCCGGCATTGCCTCGGGTGCACGGCCGGCAACGGCTCGAGCTGCGGTGGGGCGACCGCGTGAGGCACCCGCTCGCTGCGCTCGTCCTGCTGGCGGCGTGTAGCGAGGCGAGCGCGCCCCGGGACCGGCGCCCGCAGACGGACGCCGCGACGCTCGCTCCGGACGCCGCGACGCTCGCTCCGGACGCCGCGCCGCAGGCGTTCGTGGACGCTGCACCGCAGGCGTTCGTGGACGCTGCCGCGCTGCAGGACGCAGCTGTGCTGGCCACCGACACGGCTGCGCCCCCTCCATCGGTCGACGCCGTCGTCGACCCCGAAGACGCGGCGCCTCGCCCCCTCCGCGCCGCCCAGTGGTGGTCCGCGGACGCGCTCGAGTGGGTCGGTGAGCCGCCCGTGCGGGTCGACCTGAACGGGCGAACTGCAGCCCGGCTGTCGCCCGCGCACCGGCTGCGCCTGAGGCTCGAGCCCGGCGCCGGGGACGCGCCGGCCGCGCTCGTGGTCGAGGCGGCCCTCTGGCGTCGCGAGGAGGGCCGCGTACGGGTGCGTGTGGACGCCGGACCGTGGCGGGAGGGTCTGGTGCTCGGCGAGGGGGATGCTCCGCGACGTCTCGTTCGGCACACCGACGCCGAGGCTGAGGGCGTTGGCTTGGCGCATGTCCCACCGCCGCTGCCGCTCGATATACGCGGCGCGTCAACGCTCGAGGTCGAGGTCATCGAGGCGGGCGCCGCGGTGCTCGGCGTCGGGCTCGTCGACGCGCGAGCGACCGACGTCGAGACGACGACGGGTGACTCGCTGACGTGGCCACCCGGCGCTTCGTCGAACGGCGACGCAGTGACCGAGCTCGCCCTCGCGCCGTGCGTCGAGGCGGACTGCGACGACGGGGCCGCCCTCACACGCGCGGTCGCCGATGCGCCTGAAACGCCGCTGCGAGTGCGCTTGTTGGCGGGGCGTTTTCGGCTCCGCACGCCCGTCGTGGTCGCGCGGTCGAACGTTCACGTCGAGGCTGCGCCGGACGCGACGCTCGTCTGGGACCCCGCCGACGCGAGCGCAGGCGCGGCGATGGTGGTTCGTGGGCGCGGGCCCATCGCCCCCGAGGTCGATGTCGTGGGCGACGTGAGCGCGTTCGCGTGGTCCCTGCCCTTGAGCGCGCCGCTCGCGGCAGCGAGCCCCTCGGTGCGCCTGGTGTCGGACGACCACCTCGACGTGCCCCGCGTGTGCGTGAACGGCCGAGATATCGAACGATTTCAGAGACATACACAGCACATCGCCCGCGCGCTGCTGACGCCGAACGACGCACCTGTGCCGAGCGTCGAGCTCGACCGCGGCATCGGTATCGACCTCCCTGCTGCCGCCCGACCTCGGGTCGCGCCCATCGAGCTCCTGACGGGGATTCGCCTCACGGGCCTCACGCTCGAGGCGCGCTGCCCGCGGGCGTGGGCGGAGCCGCTCACGCGCACGCCGCAATGCGAGAACCCCGCGGTGGTCGACGACGACGGCATCGCGCTCATGTGGACAGCGGGCGCGGTCGTCGAGGGCGCGGCCCTGCGCGGCTTTGGCGCGTTCTCGGTCTCCGTGCGGGACGCGTTCGAGACGCGGGTCGTCGGGCTCAAGATGGACCATCCGTCGAACTACGGCGAGGGCGGCCGCGGGTATGGCCTGCACGCGATCACGGCATCGCGGACGCTGGTGCGCGGCGCTGAGGTCCGCACGGCGCGCCACGCGCTGGCGGTCGACTTCGGCTCCAGCGACACCCAGCTCATCGGAAACCGCCTGAGCGATACCACGCTCGCTCCGATCGACGTCCATGGCGAGGCGAGCCGCGACACGCTCGTGCGCGGGAACGACGTGCGCGGCGGCCAGACGGGCGTGCTCATCGGCGGCGGCGGCCTCGAGGTCCACTGCAACGACGGGCCGCGCCACCATGTCGAGCTCAACACGGTGCGAGGCGCGGGCTCCTCTTTCGGCGTGGCGAACGCGACCCGCAACGTGACCTTTCGCGGCAACGATGTGGCAAACGCGCTGACGCACCTGACCGTGGCGTTCGAGTCAGGCGAGGTCCTCGCGGTCGGCAACCGCTTCGGAACGTCGAGCGGCACACCCGTTTTGGTGACGTCCGGCAGCGGCCCAGTGACGGTCGAGCGCAACGTCTTCGAGGCCGCTTGCAGCGAGGCCGCGGCCCTCGTGAACGCGGGCGGGGTCGGCGTGGTGGCGCGTGAGAACGCCTACTGCCCCGCGCCGATCGGCGAGTAGCCGCTCAGAGCCCGAGCTGCGCCCGAAGGCTGTCCCAGCCCATGCCCGTGCCGGTGTCCGTGCTGCCGGGCAGGCCGCTCTGCGCCCATCCGGCGACCGCACCGCCCGCCCAGCCACCGTCGACGTTCACCGTGTCGGCAAAGCCGTTGGCCTCCATCACTTGGCACCCGCGCGCGGACCGTGCGCCCGAGCGGCAGGTCAGGACCAGGAGTCGGTCCTTGGGGCCCGCCAGCGCCGCCATCGCCTGCGCGAAGAGCGGGTTAGGCGCCATTTGGCCATAGGCGTCCGGCTCAGAGATCGGAACGTTGATGGCGCCCTCGGGGTGGCCCGCGGCGAACTCGGCGCGGCTGCGCACGTCGACGAAGAGCGCGCCGGGGTTGGACTGCAGGACGTCGAAGGCTTCACGGGGGGTCAGGTTTCGCATGGGCGGGACACTACCCTCGCGGACGCCCCGGCGAAAGGACGACGCGCTCAGGGGCCTCGACGCGGCGGCTTGCGCGCGGGGCGGTCACCTCCGCGCGACGGCGGCGGTCGGTCGTTCGCAGCGCCTCGGGCGCGCGGCGGCGGCGCATCACGCGGCGGCATTTCCCGCGGCGCTTCGCCCCCCTGCTCCGCGCGGTCGGGCACGAGCGTCGCCTTGAGGCGGCGGCCGTCCCACGCCAGCGTGTTCACGGCGTCGAGCACCCGCTCCGTCTCCTGGATACGGACGTCGAAGAATGTGAAGTGCGCATGAATCGCGAACGCGCCGAGCGCACTGCTCTGAATGCCCGCGCCGTTGCACAGCAGCGCCACGAGGCGCGCCGGCACGAGCCCCTGACTCCGGCCGACGTTGAGGTGCATGCGCTGCATGCCGGGCTCACGCCACTCGGAGAGCTTGCGACCACCGCGGTCACCCGCGTCCACATCAGGCGGGCCTCGACGGTCAGCGCGATCACGCTCCGGCCGCGGGGCGCGGTCGTTGCGGTCGTTGCGGTCGTTGCGGTCGTTGCGGTCGTTGCGGTCGTTGCGGTCGAAACGATCATTGCGGTCGAAGCGATCGCTGCGCTCGGCGCGCGGTCGAGGCACAGGCACGTCTGCGCCCGCGTCCAGTGCCGCCGCTGCGCCAGGGTCGCGGTGCAAGAGCGCCGTGACCAGCTCAAGCGGCTCGAGCTCCGCCAAGAGGAGCCCCGCGAACGTCCGCAGGCGGGCGTCCTCCTCGCCGACCATCGGTGAGCTCAGGGCGTCCCGCCAGGCCTTGCGGAGTACGGTACGCACCTCGTCACCCTGAGGGACAGGCCGCTGCTCGTAGCGCAGGCGCGCCGCGCTCATCAGGCGACGCCACCGCGACCCGTCGGCGGGCGGTACGAACGTGACGGCCGTGCCCGTCGCGCCCGCGCGCCCCGTGCGGCCCACCCGGTGAATGTAAGTCTCGGGGTTCTGCGGGACCCCCAAGTTGAAGACGTGCGAGATGCCGCGCACGTCGATCCCGCGCGCCGCGACGTCCGTGGCGACGAGCATGCGGAGCTCCCGACGACGAAAGGCGTTCAGCGTGCGCGTCCGGGCGGTCTGCGGCAGGTCGCCGTTCAAGAAAGCGGCGTCGAAGCCTTCACGCTGCAGGCGGTGCGCGAGCGACTCGCTCTCGGCCTTGGTGTGGCAGAACACGATCGCGAGTGAGGGCTGCTCGACATGGAGCACGTTCACGAGGGCGTCTTCGCGGTGCTCACGAAAGACCTCGTAGATCACGTGCGTGATCTCGGGCGCGGATTCCATCTGGCCGCCCGAGCGAATCTCGACGGCGTCGCGCTGAAAGCGCTCGGCGAGCTGCCGCGCCTCGGGCGTCATGGTCGCCGAGAAGAGCCACGTCTGCCGCTCTGCAGGCAGCGCCTCGAGGAGCCGGTCGAGCTCGTCGGCGAAGCCCATGTCGAGCATCTCGTCGCCCTCGTCGAGCACCAACATCTTGCAGCTCGACAGGGTCAGCGTGCCGCGGGCGAGGTGGTCGGAGAGGCGCCCCGGCGTGCCGACCACGATGCGCGCGCCGTGGTGCAGCGCGGCGAACTGCTCGCGATACGAGCCGCCACCCGACAGCACCGCGACGCTGATGCGCAGCGGCTGGCCCAGGCGCGCGAGAACCGTGGCGACCTGCTGCGCGAGCTCTCGCGTCGGCAACACGACAACCGCTTCGACGCGGCCGGGGCCGGGCTCGAGCCGCTGCAGGAGCGGCAGGCCGAAGGCGAGCGTCTTGCCCGAGCCGGTGCGCGACTGCACGCGCAGGTCACGGCCCTCAAGGGCAGGCGCGAGCGCCTCCTTTTGGACGGGTGTGGGGACTTCATACTTCTGCGCGGCGAGGCCCGCGAGCAGCTCTGGCTTGAGCGGCCAGGTTTCGAACCTATCGAGTGGTTCCATCGGGGACTCCCAGTGCAGGGCGCGGCGGTGTAGCAGAGATCGCCACGCGAATCGAGCGCTGCGCGCACTGCGGTGGCATGATGCCGCGCATGCGCCACATGCCGCTCGGCCGAGTCCTCGTTTTCTTGAGCATCGTCGGCCTCATCACGGGCGTCGCGCACGCCTACGTCGCGGGGCGACTGCTGAGCGACGCCCCGCTCACGCAGGACGCGCTCACCGCGGCCCAAGGCGCCTTCGCGGGCCTGTGGGCGCTGCTGCTCGTCGGCATGCTCGCGGGACGAACCGTGCCCCGCTCCGTCGCGAGCCCCGTCGCTTGGGCGGCCTATCTCTGGCTCGGCGTCTTTGGGTACCTGTTCACGCTGTCGCTCATGCTCGAAGTCCCGCGCGCGCTCGTGCCCATCGGCGCCGCGGCGCTGGGGCGCCCCTTCGATGAATCGCAGAGCGCGCTGTGGTCGCTCGGGCTGACCGGCCTCACCGTAACGGCCGCAGCCCTCTTCGCCATCGTCGGCTTCTGGACCGTGCTGCGCGGCCCCGTGGTCGAAGAGGTGCGCGTCGCCTTGCCTCGCTACCCTGCGGACGCGCCGCCGTTCACGCTCGTTCAGCTCTCCGACGTCCACATTGGCCCCACCATTGGTCGACGCTTCATCGAGTCTGTGGTCGCGCGGGTGAACGCCCTCGAGCCCGACGCAGTCGTCATCACGGGCGATCTCATCGACGGACCGCTCCACCTGCTCATTGAGCACGCCGCCCCGCTCGCCGGCCTCAAGGCCCGCCACGGCGTCTTCTTCGTCACTGGCAACCACGAGTTCATCTCGGGCGCCGATCCGTGGCTCGACCACTTGCCGACTCTGGGCATCACGCTCCTGCGAAACGAGCGCCTCTCCGTCGGGCCCATCGAGCTCGCGGGCGTCGATGACCACGACGCCCATCGCTTCGGGGCGCACCCGGGTGAGCAGGTCGAGCGGGCCGTCGAGGGTCGTCATCCGGAGCGACCGCTCGTCCTCTTGGCGCACCAGCCGCGCACTGTCCACCGCGCGGCGCGCCACGGCGTCGACCTGCAGGTCTCGGGGCACACGCACGGCGGCCAGATGTGGCCGTGGAACCATGTCGTCCCGCTCCAGCAGCCGTTCGTCGCGGGGCTTCATCGTCACGGTGACACGCAGATCTACGTGAGCCGCGGGACGGGCTACTGGGGTCCGCCGCTCCGCGTCGGCGCGCGCGCGGAGATCACGCGGATTGCGCTGACGGCGGTCTGACGCGCGCGATGAGCGGCACAGCGAGACCCCACGCCAAGGCGAGCGCCGCGAATGTGGTCGCCTTCGGCTCGGGGAGCGTGGCCGCGCCAAGCCGCTCCGCCCCCATGTAGCTGAACGGCGCGAAGACTGCGCTCGCGACCCCCGCGACGCTGGGTCGCGCGCGCATCCAGCGCAGCGAAGCATCCAGCTCAAGTCCGAACAGCGCCCAGAGCGCGATGATCCAGACGGGCGCGATGGACGCCCCGAACGGCTCGGGCGCGCTGTAGACCACCCACCCCAGCGCCGCCCAGAGCGTGTCGAGCACGACCCCCACCGCGACGCTCATCATCACGAGCCGGGCGCGCAGCATGTGGGTCTCCGCGGAGCGCAGCCGAACAGCGAGCGCGCCCAAGCACCAGAGGGGCCCAAGCCACGCCATGCCCGCCGCGGCGCCGCCTACGCAGGCGAACCAGCCCAATTGAAAGGCGACGAAATCGACAAACCATGCGCGCATTGAGACTTCAGCGTATACCACGCGCCGTGTCCGCTCCGCCGGGAAACCTGCCCGCCCGAGGCGCCGCCGCCTGCGCGGCCGCTGCGGCGCTGTTGGCCTTCTTGATCGAGCCCCTCGCGGCGCGGCGATGCCTGCCCAACTTCGGCGGCGGCGCGCTCGTCTGGACGTCCGCGCTCTTCACGTTTCAGGCGCTGCTGGTCGTCGCGTGGCTCCTTGGCCGCCACTTGAGCCACACGGCCACGCGCCGCCTCTGGCGTCTCGGCGGCCCAGTCGCCGCGCTCGCGCTCGTCGCGGCGCCCGCGCCGAGCTTATTCGCAGACTTCGAGCACCCCTCGCTGGGTGTGGTCGCGACCATCGCGCTGCACGCTGGCCCCGCGTTTGTCCTCTTGACGACCTGTACCACGGTCTGGACCCGGTCGTTGAGCGCGGGCGGCGGCACGGGGGGCGCGGCGCTCTTCGCGGCTGCCAACGCAGGTGCGGCCGCCGCGCTGTTGCTGGGTCCGGTCTTGGTCGACCCTTGGCTCGGCACCTCGGCGACGTCGATGGCGCTCGCGGTCGCGGTCATGGCGCTCACAGCGACGGTCGACCGAGCGTTGGGCACCGCGCCCGACTTTCCGCCCGTGCCGCTTCGGCTCACACGCCCGCGCTCCGCCTGGCTCGCGCTGCCGGCGCTCGGCACCGCGCTGCTGGCGACGTCGACGCAGGCGCTCACGCAGGACCTGAGCGTGACGCCCCTGCTCTGGACAGTCCCGCTCTTCGTCTACATGACGACTTGGGTCCTCCCATTCGCTTGGCCGCGCTGGACGTCTCGACGCCTGACCGCCCCGCTCCTGCTCGCCGCCTGCGTGGGCCAGTGGGCGCTGGGCCGCGCAGACTGGCGGCTCGACTATGTCGTCCAGCTCGTCGGCCACGTCGCAGTGCTCTTCTGCGCCGCGCTGGCCTGCCACGCGGAGCTCTCCCGCCACAGGCCGGCGGATGCGCACCTCCCCGAGCTCTACTTCTGGAGCAACTTGGGCGGCGCGCTCGGGACGGCGGTCGTCGGCTTTGGTGTGCCGGTCCTGCTCGATATTCCGGTGGAGTACCCCCTGACGCTCCTGCTGACGTGGGCTGCCTTCTCTGTCTACGTGACCCGAAGCTGGCTCGCGGCGAGCCCACTGCGTCGCGCCTCGTCCCTCGCCGTTCCTCTGGGCGCGGCCGCCTGCGTCGTCGCGCTGGGCGTCCTAGACCAAATCGAGCGCCGCGCACGCGGCGAGGCGCGCTGGGTGCGGACCGCCCACGGCGCGATGCAGGTGCGACACTTCGGCGCAGCAGGCGATGAAGACGCCATCGTGCACTTGCTCGATGGGCGCATCAGCCATGGCTGGCAGTGGGTCGCTCCGGAGAAGCGCGCGCTGCCGACGGCCTACTTCTCGCGGGAGTCGGGCATCGGGGTCGTTCTTGGCGCTGCCTCGAGTCCTCGCCGGGTCGCGATCGCGGGCCTCGGCGCAGGCACGCTCGCGGCGTGGGCGCGACCGGGAGACACCTTCGCCTTCGTCGAGTTGAACCCCGCGTCCATCGAGATCGCGGAGCGTGATTTCACGTTCTTGGCGGACGCACGCCAGCGCGGCGCGACCCTCGAGGTCGTCGAGCAAGACGCTCGCCGCTGGCTCGCCCATCAGGCCGACGCCGCGTGGGACATGGTGGTGCTCGACGCCTTCGCGGGCGACGCCATCCCCGCGCACCTGCTGACGCGCGAGGCCATCACGCGATACTTGGCGCTGCTGAAGCCGACCGGCTGCGTGGCCATCAATGTCTCGAATCGGCACGCGGACCTCCGGCGGGTCGTGGCTGGCCACGCCCAAGCACTCGGCCTTTGGGCCGGGGCACGCCGCGCCACAAGCCCCTCGCCTATCGGCCCTTACCGCAGCGACTGGGGTCTGCTCTGCAGCGTGGCGCCGGCCTCCAACGAGGTCCGCGGCGCTTTCGAGCCGCTCGATACAGGCGAGGGCGTCGCGTGGACGGACGAGCACGCGCCGCTCTGGCCGCTGCTCTGACGACGACGCGCGCTGACCTCAGCCCGATCGTGCCTCGGCGCTCAAGAACGCCCGCGCCGCCGCCCGAATCTGATGCTGCGCGGTGTAGACCGCCTGAATCGGGGTCCCCAGACACCGCGCGGCCTCCTCGGCGCTGCGACCGTCGACGTAGAGGAGCGCCAAGACCAGGCGCGCGCGGGCCGAGAGCGTCGCGTCCAGGTGCACGCCGAGCGCGCTCAACTGGTCGCGAGCCACGACGGTCGCCTCGGGCGAAGCCTGCATCGACGCCACCTCGGACGCGTCGTCTGCGCTCAGTGTCATGCTGGTCTGCGCCCCGCGACGCAGGGCCGTCACGCGCTGCACAGCGTGGCCCGCCTCACGCTCCGCGACCATGCCCACATACCCGGCGAGCGAGGCGCCGCGCTCTGCGGCGTAGGCGCGCAGCAGGCGCGCATCATCCCGCCAGAGCGCCCACCATACGGTCTGGACGACGTCGTCCGATTCGTTGAGCCGCGCCGGCGCGCGCTGACGCAGCACACGGAGCACGCGCGCCCGCACCGCGGGCATCAGCGCGCGCACCAACGCGTCGCGCGCGCCCGGCCGATTCCGCAACGCATCGTGAAGCTCGGTCACTGCGCCCCGTCGCCCGGCGCCTCGGCGATGAGGACGATCGGGAACTCGAAGACCTTGAGGCCCCGCGCGGCGGCTTCAGCCTGCACCTGACCCGCGCTCACGCCGGCGAGCGACGGAGACCCTGTACCGAGCGCGATGTAGACGCGGCGCGGGCCCGGCAGGGACCCCAGCAGGGCCTCGGCCTGCGCCCGCAGCAGCAGACCGCCCCCCTCGAGCGCGCGCAGGCTCTCTGGGGGCGCGGCCCTCAGCGCGCCCGATTCGCCTTCGGAGACGAACGCCGCGAAGGTCGGCGTCGGCGACGCGGGCGCAGCCGGGTCGATGTCGATGCGGATCTGGACCTCGCTGTAGCCCAGATAACGGGCCGGCGTGTCTGCGCTCCTGGGCGCCTCGGCGCCCCGCATCTCCGCGACGCCGCCCTGAGGGCGCCCCGGCCGATACCACTGCCAATCCGGCATGGACACGCCGATCTCACCCGGCGGTCCAGTAGGCGCCGACGCTTCGGGCAGCGTGAGCCCGACCCCGAGCGCGAAGCCCGCCGCGAGCGCTGCGCCGAGCCATGGGCGCCATCGCCGCGGCGCGGGTGTCGAAGGTGCGCTCCGGGCGTGCTGCACCTCGGCCTCTGTGACCGGCGCCGCCATGTCCGCCCACAGCGAGCGGCAGGACGCGCAGTCCGCCAGGTGCGCCTCGAGCGACGCCCGCGTGGCCTCGTCTGCGCCGCCAGACTGCAGCGCCAACCAGACCGCGTCATCCGGGTGGCCGTCCAGCGCACGGCGCGGCATGAAGCGCAGGACCTTATCGACCTCTTCGTCGTTCATCTCGGGACTCTCCGTCGAAGGCTTTCGAAGGCTCTACCGAGGCCCCACAGATTTCTTCTCAGAAAAATGCGCGACCTCGAAAATTCTGAACTTCTCCCAGCCCCGCTCGCCCGCTGCGTGTGAGGCCGCGACCGCACGGCGGTAGGCCAGTCCGGGGTCTGCGAGCGGGCTGTCGGCGTAGAACCGCTCGATGAACGTGCGCGCCTGGGCGTCCTCGACCTCGTCGTCTGTCGCCAGGACCGCGGCCGCACCGGCGACGAGAAAGGCCTCGGGGAGCCCGACGCGGTCGTGCCGACCGAGCGCCAGGCGCACCCCAGTCGAGCAGCCGTTCAGGACGACGAGCGCCGGCCGCGGCGCCTCGAGCAGCAGGTCTGACAGAGTCAGCGACTGCCCCTCGGCCAGTCGCAGGCGCGCTGACCACGGATCATCGGGCGCGAGCTCGCCGTGACCCGCAAAATGAAACAGGCGTGAAGTCGAAAGGGCCTCAAGCACCTGCGCGCGGGTCGCATCCCGGCCGATGGCGAGTCGCACATTCGCCCCCAACAGCGCACCGAGCCGCGTCCCCTCGCCCCGGGCGCTCGGCAGGTTGCTCTCGGGGTCCGCGACGATGAGGCGACCTTCGCCTGCTATGGGCGATGGCCCGCGCACCCACAGGCCCGCATACGGCGTGAACGTCACGGTCTTGCGCGTCGCCAGCGGCGGGCTCCCCATGACCGGCAAGTCGAACGCCGTAGACGACGCGCCCGCGACGACGACGACCCGGTCGACGCCTTCGAGCGCAGCATCGAGCAGCGAGACCGGGGCTGCGCCCTCGAGATGCACCCCCTTGATTTCGTCGCGCTTGAGCACGAGGGCAACTTCGGCGTTCGGCCCCCGCGCAAAGGCCACCAGAGCCTCACGCTCACCGAGGCGCGCCTGTGCGGCCTGCGCCGAGGCCGCCGCAGGCAGCGCCGTCGGCGCTTCGCGGTCGAGGAGCTCGTAGACCGCCTCGAACCGCGCGGACAGGTCGCGCTCGTCTGCGAGCCGCGCGGCGCGCCATTGGGCGAGCGCGCGACCGGTGAGCTCTGCCTCGCGTGCGGCGCCCGCCTCGAACGCGCTGCGGGCGCGCGAATAAGCCGTCACTCGCCGCAGGTAAGCCTCGCGGGCCGAGGGCGACAGACGCTCCGCGCGGACGCTCGACTCCAGAGTACGGAGCACGCGTGCCCCGACCGCGTCCGTTAGCTCGAAGAGGGCCGCGAGGTCGCCTTGTCCAAGGTACGCATCGGTCAGCGCATTCACGAGCGCGCGGCGGTCATCAAAGAACGCCGCGCGTCCAGCGCGCAGGGCCGTTCGCAGGCCCGCGCGCTCCTGAACCTCGACGGCGGCGCGCAGGCGCGCGAGGCCCTCGGCGTCCTTCTTGAGCGCCCGCAGCGCCAGGCCCTGACCAAAGAGCGCGCGCCACTCGGCGTCGGAGGCCTGACCGGCAGCGGCTGAACGAGCGCGGGCGAGCGCGTGCTCGAAGAACCCGAGCGCGTCGCGCGGGCGACCACGGCGCAGGGCGATCTCGCCGCGCGCGTGGAGCGCGTCGAAGGCGCCAAACTGCCCGCGGGCGGCGCCGAAGGTGTCGAACTCGTCGAGGGCGCGCTCGGCGGCGTCGAGCTCGCCGACGTGGAGCTCGAACAGGGCAAGGTTGAGTGAGGCGACGGCGACCACAAATGAGTCGCTGGGCGGCTTTCGGGCGAGCGCGACTGCGTCCGAGAGTTCAACGCGGAGTGCCGCGGCGTCGACTTTTCCTTGACTGCGCGCGACCGCGAAGCGAGTCCACGCGACAGAGCCGGCGCTGCTCGTGTTCACTAGGCGACACGACTCTTCTGACAGCGCGGGAATGAGTTCGCGGGCGCGCGACCACTGTCCGGTTTGGCCATACGCGTCAGCGAGAGCGGTGGACAGATGGCAGCGGTCTTCGCCGAGCCGAGGAAGGTCAGCCCTCGCCAGACCCGCCTCGAGCGCCTCGATGCCGCGACGCATATCGCCGGACGCGATACTGGCGAGGCCTCGGTAGTAAGCAGTCCGCAGCTCACCTTCTACAGTCGGCGCTTTGTTCTCGTACTCAACGGCACGCGCAAGAGCCAAGGGCGCCTCGACGAGGTCATGTGCGGCAAGCGCTCGGTACACGGCGATGCGCGCAGCGCTCGCTGCGAGTGATGGCACACCGAGCGCGTCCGCCGTCGCAGCGAACGACCACCAAGGCGCGCTGATGCCTTGCTCACGTGCCAAGCAACGGGCGGTCTCGAACGCGCACCACGCCTTCTCCCATGGGTCGACGTGGAGCGCGCAGACCTGAGGATCTTTGTTGCAAAGCTTGGCCGTCTTGACCCCGCCCAGAGACGACGGGTCCGGCGCGCACGCAGCGTTCAGCGTCGCGAAGATACCCGAGGGTTCGAACTCAAGCTGACCCTCAGTCAGCGAAGCACAGGTTGGCCAATCGATGATGGCAAGCTGCTCGCCGGAGCGCTCCAGCTTCAGGTCGAGTCTCCCTGAAGGCGTCCGCCAAGCGACCTGTGTGACCTCGTCTGCGCGTGGGAGGCGGAGGACGGGCGGGCGTGCACTGTCCCACACGGGCAACTGAGAACCAGCGAGCGAGGCGACCGCGCGCACCCCGACCGGCTCGGCAACAACGAGAGGTCGGCGGGTTGTTGCGGCCACGGCATCCGCGCGCTCGGATGCTTCGCGTCGACAGCCGACCGCGAAGACCAAGCAAACAGCGAACGACGCCCGTGAGCCCATCAGAGCGCAGTGATGAGGAGATTCACCGTCTCTGTGACAGTCGTAGTTCCCGAGGTCCGCTGTGCGACGAGGCTCGCGGTATAGGTCTTCCAAACGGTCGGGCTGTCACTCAGCGTCTTGCCATTCGCGACGACGGGCGCGAGCAGGCTGCTGAACGCGATGCGCGCGCCGGGGACCCAGCTCGTGAGGCTCCCACCCGAGGCCGCCTTGAGGTCGATCGTCTCGGCGGGTGAACCGGCGGTGGCCTTGATCGTCAGGAGAGCGGACTTATAGGTCCCGGTCGTGCTCGCGCTGATCAAGAAGACGACACTCATGACCTTGGGCGACTTGAGCGAGTCGTACCGGATACCACAGTCGGCGCAGTTCGGAATGATCGGCTGCGGCCCTGCGATCCCCGAGGCCACGCGGTCGATCCAGTCATCCGACTGCGCGCCGACCGCGACCACGCCAGGGCCGCCGCTCGTGAAGGTCGCACCAGCGCAAGGCGAGCCGCTCCCCGCGGTGCAGTCTAGGTTCGGGCACAGGACCGTGGCGGCGTCAGGCCAATCGGGCGACCACGCCGGCTCGACGCCGTCATCGGGGCAGCGCTCGGCGATGTCGACCCCGCAGGCCGCCAGCTTGTCCGCGCAGGGTCGAACGTCGTCCCCGTTGAGCCACGGCTGGGCGTCCAGGTCCTGCGCCGCGGGCGCGTCCGCCTCGTCCTGCGCGATGCACTTGAGCACCTCGTCGAGGCACGCCGCGTCTGCGCCGATCGCGGCGCGCGCACCACACAGGGTGATGCGCTTCGCCGGCACGCCTTCTAGAGATGTCGGTCCGGCGCCCGCGCGCAGAGGCGCGCCCGTGAGGTACATGAACCGCGCGAGCGCGCGAGGCGTGAGCGCGGGTCGACCGAGCTTGACCAACGCGCCCTGAATGAACGCACCGACAGAGGAGCCGAACGCCGTCGACACGGACGTGCCCGTCACGCCGACCGGCTCGACCGGCGCGCCCGGCGTGGGCGGTGCGCCGCACGTCGCCTCGACGGGGTGGCTGCTGCCGTCGAACGCGGGCTTCTCGAGGTAGACGTGCGCGCCCGGGGCGAGCAGCGCGGTGTTTAGGTCCGGCCCCTGCTGGAGCACGGGCTGGTCGTAGCCGTTGACCGCGCCCATGGGCGTCGTCAAGCGTAACCGGTCGAAGCACTTGCCCTCGACCCACGGTGTCCAACCGGGGCCAGCAAAGCCCCACGCCGCGGGCAAAAAGAGCGGCGCGTTTGGCTTGATGCCCAGTCCGCCGGCCTCATCGACTTGGCACCACGCGCGGCGGAGTCGCGCCCAAGCGGGGCCATTCTCGAACTCTGCAGCCTTGCAGGTCACCCCGCCGAGCGCCCGCGCCTCGTGCGCGCTCAGGGTCGCGCCGCGGTCGAGCCCAAAGTTGCCCGCTGCGGCGAAGACCGCGACCGGCGCGCCCTTGCCCACACGCTCTCGGCCTCGCAAGTAGGACAACATCCAGCGGACAGCCTCGCCCGGCCCGTCTTCGACGGTCGAGCACGTGCCCTCCCGACCACGCGCCGCGTCGCGCCGCCACCGGCCCACTTGGCGCTCATCGACGCGCGGGTAGACGCCCGTGAGCTTGCGCGGGCGGCTCAGCACCTCAGGCCAGCCGAGGCTCATGTTGACGACGAGCGCGCGCTCGTCCGGCGTGGCCCGCACCGCGGCGTCGAGGGCCCGCGCGACGTCGTCCGTCGTCCCGAAGCCTGAGCCGTCTCCCGCCAGATCGAGCGCTCGGTACGAGGCGTACTCGGGCGTGGGGTTCACCGAGTACATGTGCCCCAGCATCCACCCCGCGTGCGGGTTCCACGGCCCCGCGGTATCGGGTGAGCCGTCGACCTTGCTAAGCTGGGTCCACCCACCGAACACGCTCGGATCGGCGCCTGTGTCGATGACCGCGACCGAGACCGGCGCCACCTCTTCTGCGCTGACCTCGCCGCGGGCCCCCGCGGGCGCGGTGGCGTCGAGCCCGAGCCGCCCGAACTGCCAGCTCAACAGCTCGGGGTTCGTCGGCTGCGCCGCGCCTGTGATCGGACACTCGCGCCCGACGAGAAAGTCGACCGTCCGTTCGTCCTGACCGCCTTCGCACAGGGCTGGCCCCCACGCCGCAGCCTCGTCGGGGCAGGCCTCGGTGAGCGCGTCCGCCGCCTCGCGGCGAAGTCCGTCGATGAAGCCGCACAGCGTGAGCGGCTGAACGCGGATCGGCGTCGGCACGCCAGCGCCATCGCTGCGCTGCCACATGAACTGCACGCGCATGAAGCGGCGGTGCGCTTCATCTCGCGGCGTCCCGAGCGCGGCGACCGGCGGCTCGAAGACCGAGTCGACCTGCGCCCAGACCCGCACGCCCTCTCGGACCTTGTAGGCGAAGCGACCCGCCGTGGTGCAGTCGTAGGCGCAATACTCACCTGGCGACTCCCCAAGCGCACACGCGTTCTTCGCCACGAACGCGTCGAGGCGCTTCTGCAGCGACACGCCGAAGTCGTCGCACGGCGTCGGGGCGCCCTGCGGTGTGTCGACGAAGAAGAGGCTGTCGCCACAGCCAGGGACCGCGAGCTGCGGCTGACCATCCTGCCACCAAGGCGCGTCTCGCGGCGCCTGTCCGATGACGGCGGGGTCAGCAGAGGCGGACGCGAGCTCGGTCGCACACGCGCTGGGCGTCACGGGTTTGCGGTCGTTCCACGGGAACTTGTCACAGCCTGCGATTGCAGAGAGCGCGAGCGCGGCAGAGAGCCATCGAAGACCTAAGCGGGACATGCGCAACCTCCCCCGAAGCAGCCGAAATCTACTCGTCCACGGCGGCGGCGCAACTTGGGCGTTGTCCTGACCTTTCGAGCCACGGTCGCTCGTGGCACACTGTGGCCATGGCTTCGCAGCAATCGAGGGCGCCGCGGGCGCGTGTCATGGGAGCCCTGCTTGCCCTCGTCGGGTGCAGCAGCGCCCTCACGCCTCGAGACGAAGCCACGGGAGACGCCGCGGCCACGGACGCCGAGTTCACCACACAGGATGTCGCCGACGCGCGCGCCCGCCCGGACGGGGCGCTGCCGCCCCCCCCGGACGCGTCACCGCCCGTGCCCGCGTGCGAGGCGGGCGACGCGGACGGCGACGGCTACGGCACAGGCGCGGGCTGCGCCGGCCCAGACTGCGATGACGACAACCCGGTCGTCTTTCCGGGCGCGGCCGAGGCCTGCAACAATGCGGACGATGACTGCGATGGTGTGACCGACGAGGCCCTCGGCGAGCGCGCGTGCGGCGTGGGCGCCTGCCGCGTCGTTGCCCCGGTGTGCGCGCTCGGGCGCCCCGCCGCGTGCGCGCCCGGCGCCCCGAGCGCAGAGCTCTGCAATGGGGCCGACGATGACTGCGACGGCGTGACGGACGAGGGCGCAGGCGCCACCCGCTGCGGCGTCGGCGCTTGCGAGCGCGCGGCGGACTGCGTGGACGGCGCCGAGGCCCAGTGCACCCCGGGCCCCGCCGCCGCCGAGGTCTGTAACGGCATCGACGACGACTGCGACGGCGTCGTCGACCAGGGCTTCCGCGCGCGGGTCGAGTGGAGCCGCTACTCCACGCTGGTCGGGCAGCACCCCGGCTGTGACGGCGGCGGACAGCGCAGTGGCCCTGAGTGCAACGCCGCCATGCACCGCCTCTGCCGCGCGCAGGGGTGCGGCGCGTCCGGCTTTGGCCCGCTTGAGAACAGCGGCGACGACGCGGGGGTCGCCTGCGTCGCGGCCGCGGACGTGCGTCAAGTGAGCTTCGGTGAGCTCGCTGCGCGACACGCCCCCTGCGACGGCGCGAACCAGCGCATCGGCTCAGATTGCAACGCGGCGATTCACCGCTGGTGCGCCGCGCAGGGCGCCGCGAGCGGCTTCGGTCCTGTCGAGTCGGGGCCCGACTTCGCCTTCGTGGGGTGCGTGCCGCGCGAGACCGCCGAGGTCATCAACACGTCGTACTCGACGCTCGCGCAGGCACACGACGTCTGCGACGGGAGCCGCGAGCGCGTGGGTCGCAACTGCAACGCCGCGATTCACCGTTTTTGCTCACGGAGCGGCTATGTCACTGGCTTTGGGCCGGTCGAGAACTTCGACGACGCCGCGACGATCGTCTGTCTGCGACCGTGAGCTACGCCGCAGACCTCGCGGCCGTGCGGGCAGCGGCTGAGCGCATTCATGGACACGCACATGTGACGCCGGTGATGACCTCGGCGGCGCTCGACACCCTCGCAGGGTGCTCACTCTTCTTCAAGTGTGAGCACCTGCAGCGCGTGGGTGCATTCAAGTTCCGTGGCGCGATGAACGCCGTCGCGCGCCTGAGCGACGCAGAGCTTCGCCGCGGGGTCGTCACGCACAGCAGCGGCAACCACGCGCAGGCGCTCGCGTTGGCCGCCCGCCTGCGCGGCGCGCCCGCGTTCATCGTGATGCCGCGGACCGCCCCCGCCATCAAGCGCGCCGCAGTCGAGGGCTATGGCGGGCAGGTCGTGCTGTGCGAGCCCACGCTCGCCGACCGTGAGACCACGGCCGCCCGGATCCAAGCAGAGACAGGGGCCACCCTGATTCCGCCGTTCAATCACCCGGACGTCATCGCGGGTCAGGGCACGGTCGCGCTGGAGCTGCTCGACCAAGTGCCGGACCTCGACACGGTCGTCGTCGCGGTGGGCGGTGGCGGGCTCATCTCGGGCATCGCGCTCGCCCTCCGCGAGGCCGCGCCGCGCGTCCGCGTGATCGGCGCCGAGCCCGCGCTCGCGGACGACGCTGCAGCGTCGAAGGCCGCGGGGGAAATGCAGCCCGCGCGCCCACCGAAGAGCGTCGCAGACGGCCTGCTGACCTCGCTCGGACCGTTGACGTGGCCGGTCGTGCGCGACGTCGTCGAGCGCATCATCGTCGTGGACGAAGCCGCGATTGTCGACGCGATGCGCCTGGTCTTCGAGCGCATGAAGCAGGTCATCGAGCCGAGCGCCGCCGTCCCCCTCGCCGCCGTCCTGACGCCGGCGCTCGCCGAAGCCCTCGCGGGTCGGCGCGTCGGCATCATCCTCTGCGGCGGCAACGTCGACGTCGGGCGCTTGCCGTGGGGCGCGCCTTAGCCGCGCCCGAACCCCGGCGCGACCATATCGGCCATCGCCGCGGGGTTTCGAGCGCCCAAAGCCGCGATGCGGGCGAGTGCATCCCCAGTGGGCGACGCGGTCACGGTGGCGGCGCGCAGCGCGACCGCTGCGGCGTGCAGGGGCATTTCGACCACGTTGAAGGCGACCTCGGCCTCTGAGAGCAACGCCGCGGCGCGCTGGGCTTCACCCGCGAGGTGCGCCAACGTGCCTCGAAACTGCAGCGCGTTCGGCCGAGCCCACGGCGCGACCTCGCCCTCGAGAATCTTCAGGTCACGCTTGAGCGTGTCACGCGCGGCGGAGACCTCGACCCCGTGGGCGAGGGCCGCCAACGCGCAGCGCGCGCGGTAGACATGGTTGTCGATGCGCACAACCTCAGCGCGCAGCCACAGGCTCGCGTCCAGCGCCGGCCAGTAGGCCTGTACCCGCCGAAACGCAACGCCCGCCTCGCCCTGGTATAGATCGACGTCTGTCTGCGCGATGAACGCGAAGTATCTCTGGAGCGTGAAGCCGACCTGCGACCACTCCGCCATCGCTTCGTTTGCCATGCGGCGCGCGGTCTCGGGATCGTCGACCGCGAGCCAATGGAGCGCCGGGTAACCCGTCCTCAGGTTCGTCGCGGCGTACAGGTTGCCCCGGTCGCGGGCATCCTGCAGGAGCGGCGGAACGCGCCGCGAGATCTCGGCCAGTTCGCCGCGTTGCCCAAGGGCCGACAACAAGAAGGTCTGGCACGACGCGACCTCCCAGTTGAGCCCCGTCGTCTTGTCCCGATAGATGCGCTCGGCGCGCTCGAAGTGCTCAACAGCCTCGCGCCAGCGCCCCCACGAGAACGCGGCGACGCCCAAGCAATAGGCGTAGAGCCCGTGCGTGTGGGCGTGATCGACTTGCGGCACGAGCGCGTCGGCGACAGCCCTCAAGCGCTCGACGCGCGCCTGCCCGCCGTGGCCCACGGACGCAGCATACGCGACCTCCATGCCGAGCGAGCGCGCGACTCGATAAGGCTCGCCGCTCTCAAGGGCGTAGTAGAGCGAGCGCGCTTGGTAGTCTGCGGCGCCGACGTGGTCGACGAGCCCGAGCCCAAGCCCCACGGCCCACGTCAGGTCGACGCGGGACAGAGCGGTCGTTGGCACCTCGGCCTGAGGCCGCGCCGAGAAATCGAGCCCTCGGAGACGCAGGCGGCCGCGCCAGAACAACAACGACAGCAGCGCCCTGCGCGGCGTGCTGGGCAACTGCATGTCAATGGCGACCAGGACCCGCTCGATGATCGCGCGCCCTTCGGCGATGTGGCCGCTGATCATGAGCTGCTCGCCCGCCCGCCGCTGCAGGTCCAGCGCGAGCGGTCCGGGCGCGAGGCCCGCTGCGGCCTCGAACGCACGCGCGGCGTCGACACATCGACCCGCGTCCACAAGCGCCTCAGCGAGCCGAACGAGCAGAACACGCTCCGTCTCGTCTGCGACGTCCCTCCCCGCGTCGACCTCGTCTCGGTGGAGCTCGAGCGCGCGCGCGTACAGCGCGGCAGCGCGGTCGAACGCCAGCACTTCGCGCGCGCGGTCGGCGGCGCGGGTCGTGTATTCACCCGCACGCCGACGCTCCCCTGCGCCAAAGAAGTGCTCCGCGAGGCTGTCGTAGTCCGTCGAGCCAGCGCCCTCGAGCGCAACCCCGAGGTCGCGGTGCGCCCGACGCGCCGTGTCTGGGTCGAGGCCCTGCACCAGCGTCTCGCGAATGCGGTCGTGGTAGCTCTCGATGAGCTCACCCGTATCCACGACGCGGACCCGCACCCAGTGCTGCGCGCGCAGGTGGGCAAGCGCCGTGGGCATCTCCGCGCCGAGCGCCGCGGCGGCCTCGACTACGTCGCGTGCCATCGGCTGTCCCGCGATCGCGGTGACCGTCAACAGCCGCCGAGCATCGGGCGTGAGCGCAGCGAAGCGACGCCGCATCATCTCGCCGAGCGAGAGACCGCTCAGCCCTGCGGTCCCCTCGCCCACGCCGCCGACCTCGCGCAGGTACCCCACGAGCGCCTCGATCAAGAACGGGCTGCCGTGCGACTCACGCGCGATGACCTCAGCGGCGGACGCGATGCCATCGCCCCCCTCACCGAGGAGGTGCGCCGCGAGCGCGCGCGCATCCCCCTCTTCGAGCGGCGAGACCTCGACCTCGAGCGGGGTCCGGTCGCCCGGGCCGAGAGCGGCCGCGTTGAAGTCTCGCAAGAACGCGCTCTCGCCCGCCTCCTCGGTGCGGTAGCTCCCCAGGAGCATCAGCCCGGGCGCGGTCGGCCCGCTCAAGACCTCAGCGAGCAGCGCGGCGCTGTCCGCGTCACCCCACTGCAGGTCGTCGATGTAGACCACCAGCCTGTGGCGTGTCGCCAGGCGCCCCCACAGCGCGCGCAGCGCATGGACCGCGCGCCGCCGAAGTTCGCGTGGGTCAGGGATCTCTTCGAGAGGCGGCAGGTTCTCGACCGCGACGACGTGCCGCAACACGGGAAAGAGACGCGCGAGCGCCCGAACGTCGGGCGTGAGCAGCGCTGCAGCGTCCTCGCTCGACATGGACGTGAGGGTGTGCGTGAGCTCGTCGATGACGCCATCAAGCGCCTTATAAGGCACGGACTCACGCTCGAAGCATCGCCCCGACAGGACCAGCGCGCCGGGATCGCGCGAGATCTCGTCGAGGCCGCGACGGACAAGGACGGACTTGCCCATGCCTGAGCTGCCGTGCACGTACACGATGCTCGAGCGACCCGCCGCGAGCGCGCGGTAGGCCGCACGCAAGGCCGCGAGCTGGCTGACGCGCCCAACGAGCGGCGCGTCGGTCACCCCACCCATCGTCGTCTGCGTCGCCTCGAGAGAGAGCGCGTTAAAGCGCGCGAGCATGGCCTGCGTATCGGGACGCTGCGCAGGATCACGACGGATGAGGGCGTCGCACAGCTCGACCAAATCAGCGGGCAGGTCGGACAGAAGCTGCGCAGGCGAAGGCGGGTCGTAGCGCCGCTTGTCGACGAGCATCTTCAGCGGTGAGCCCGTGAACGGGAGCTGCCCGGTGAGGGCCTGAAAGAGCATGACGCCGACGCTGTACCAGTCGCTCGCAGGCGAGGCGGGCGTCGCGTCTGTCTGCTCGGGCGCCATGTACTCCAGCGTGCCCGACACGACGACGTCCGCGCCGCTCTGCCAGACATGGCGCTGCTCGATGTTCGTCACCAGACCGAAGTCGAGCACAGAGACGCGCCCATCTGGGCGCACCATGACGTTGGAGGGCTTGATGTCGCGGTGGAGAACGCCCGCGGAGTGCAAGTGACCGATCGCTTGAACGAGCTGCCGCAGGGCCGCCCGCAGTCGACGAAAATCCGGGGGGCTTGCGCCGTGCGCGCCGAGTTGGGCGGGCGGCACGCTCTGGGCGCCAGCGAGGGAGGCGGCGGCGGCGAAGTCCTCGGGCCCAAGCGTGTCCGCTGTGACCGCGCTCCGCGTCACGGTCGTACCGAGCGCGGCGACGTCGGCCGCGTGCGGACGCACCCACTCGATGAAGGTGCAGCCGGGCACGAGCTCCATCGTGAAGAACCATGTGTCGCCCTCGCCCACGAGGTCGTACATCGACACAAGGTTGCGGTGCGCGACGTGGCTGATCCCTCGGAACTCCTGCTTGAGCAGCAGGATGGACTCTGGGTTGAGCCGGTGCAGCGTCTTGAGCGCGACAGGCGTGCCACGGGCGCGGTCGAGCGCGCGGTAGACGACCCCCATGCCGCCTGCACCCAAGCGCTCGATGACCTCGTAGCGCTCGGTGCCGCCGAACTCGACTGGCATGGGCGAAGCGGACCTCCGGAGTGAGCCGGGCGGCAGCATAGCCTCAATCCGAGGCGTCTAGAAAGGCAGGCCTGTCCAGAGGTGGGTCAGGCCTCCTGCCCGCAGCGCGCGCTGCCCGAGCCCGACCGTCGGCGCGGGGGCGTCGGGGGCGAGCGGGGCTGGCAGCATCGCGGCATCGAGCCCGAGCCGCGGGGCCACGGCGCGCGCGGCCTCGAGAGCCGTTCGAGTCGCCCGCTCCAGATAGAGGACCGGCGCAGCCGAGGCGATCCAGTCGCCGCAGAGCGATAGACCTGCGACCCGCGTCTTCACCGAGGGCAAGCGGCCAAAGTCGCCCGGTGGGAACGTGGCGTGGGTGCGGGGGTTTCGGCGCACCTGCACGTGCACACACGACGCGCCGAGCTCGGGCCAGAGGCGGGTCGCGGCGTCGACAACCTGTCGACCGACCGCGACGTCCGGGAGCCCGCGCGCTTGGTCCGCGTTTCGGCCGTAGAGGTGGCACTCGAGAACGCAGCCCCCGAGCTCAGTGGCCCACGCCTCGAACGGTCGCTGAAGACGAGACAGCCAAAAGTAGTTGTCTGCTGGGCCGCCCGCGAAGACGCCGCTCGCGGGGGTGCCCGCCCGCACATCGCGGTCAAAGAAGGCTCGAACGACCACGCTGTCTGCGGCGAGGCGCTCCGGCGAGAGCGTGACGCCAAGCCTGCGCGTCGCGTCTCCGCGGTCACCGCGCGCGTCTCGCACGCGGAGGGTGGCAAAGCCCGCGGGATCGAGGGCCACAACGACCGCACGCGCCCCAAGGCGCGCCCCGGACCGGAGCAGGACACCGTCGACCTCGCCCAGCTCGTCTAGGCAGATGGCGTCCACCGGCGCGCCGAGGTGGAGCGTCCCACGCAGCGCCGCGAGCTCAGCGACCATCGGATCGAGCAAGCACGTGCGGGTATCTGCCTGCCACACCTGGAACCCTGAGTTGCGCTTGTCTCGGACGACATACAGGTCGAGCCCGGTGAAGAACGCCGCGAGGCTGACCTCGCTCGGGTCGCGAAAGAACGCGGAGTGCGTGAGCGCCGCGATCATCCGCTCCAACACAGGTGGCCATCGTCGGGTGAAGTCAGCGACCGAGATGCGGTCGAGCGCGCCCGCCGAGTCGCCCGCATAGTCGAACGCCAGCGCCGCCGAGAGCCCTCGAGCCACCCGGGCGAGCCCCGCGGGCCCCGCCGCGGCCGCCGCCGCCCGGTAGGCGGGCTCGGCGAAGAGCGCGGCCTGCGCCAGGACATCCGGCAGAGGGGACCGGCGGACCCGCTCACCGATGGGCACGACGTCACAGCCATGGACGACGAGGCCTTGATCGCCCGCGTCCCTGAGCCCGCAACCCGCGGGCGTGCGGAGCGTCCCGATGAGGCGCTGCAGGTTGCGATACTGCCGCCAAACGCCGTGAATCCCGTGCTCGTCGGGCAGCGACCACACCCGCCCCGCGTGCTCGAACTCCAGGGCGCCATGGGTCGCGAGGCGCCCGCCGACCACCTCGGCGGCGTCCAGGACCCGCACTTGAGCGCCGGCGCGCGCCAGCGTGAGCGCGGCCGTCAGGCCGGCGAGCCCTGCGCCGACGATAACGACGTCGCTCATGGCGTCAGTCGCTTGAGCGCGCGCAGGAGCGCGTCCACAGGCGCGGGCCGCGCGGGCGTGCCTTGTTGGTAGTCATGGAGCGCTGTGGCAGCGCCGAACTCGAAGGCCGCGCGATACCGGAAGCCCGCCACGCAGCGACCCCCGACCAGCCAGTCGTCTGCGAGCCACAGCAGCGATGCGCCCTCAAGGCGTTCAGCATCGCGAAAGTGACTGACTTTAAAGGGGATCTCCACGAGAGCGTCGGTCTGTAGGCGGGGTGGCGCGCGCTCCGTTGTGGTCTGCGCGGCGACGTCGGGGACCTCGCGCCGCACGAAGATCGGCACGCTCGGCGCGACCGCGCGCATCGGTCCATGGGCGGCGAACCAGTCGAGTGCACGCCCCGCCATCGAGACGAGCACGTCGGGCATGGTCGCGTCACCCATGCACGCCTGCGTCAGCGCCGCGAAGACGGCGCCGGGCTCCGTGGCCTCGCCGCGCGCCCAACTGCCCCGGAGTACGAGGCGGCCGCCCATGACAAAGTCGACCCCCCCGCCCTCGGGGCGGTTGGAGAATGACGTCGACCCGAAACGCTTGGGGAAGCCGTAAAGCTCCCGCCCGAGCGCGATGGCCAGATAGTTGTCGGGGTAGAGCTCAGGGCAGAAGAGCCCAGCGTGGGTCAGCCCATGGCGCGCCGGGATGAAGAGCGTCGTCTCGCTGTAGTCGAAGCTCCGGCCCGCGCCGCTCGGGTGGAGTGTCCGGACCCCCTCGAAGCGGTTGAAGGTCAGCAAGAAGCGCCCACCCGCCCCCGGCAAAGGCTCAACGCCGGGGGGCAGGAGGGCACGCACGCGACGTGGGTCGTCCTCGACGACCAGCACGGTCTGTTCAAACGCCTCGCCCCGGTAGGGGCCGGGCACCAAACGTGCGTTTGGCGTCTCGAAGAAGTCGTCGAGGTGCTGCAGCAGCAGGTCGTTCCGGGCGTACAGCTCACGGACCTCGGCCGCCAAGCGCCGCGTGACGTTCTCCCGGAACGCGAGGCTCTTGCGCATCAGCGTATCGAAGACCTCGCGCGGCATCCTGAAAATCTCTGCGCCGCCGAACGCCGACAGCGTCGCTGAGCGGCTCACGTCATCCACGAGAGAGACGAGGCCGAGCACAGTGGGCGCCCTCAAGAGCGTGACCAAGCGACCGTTTCGCCGAATGGCGACCTCGCCGCTGACCAAAAAGTACAGGGCATCCGCAGCGTCCCCTTGCTCGACGAAGACGGCGCCATCCGGTAGCCGAGCGTAGACAACCCCCGCGAGGGCGACACGCGTGGCGGCGGCGTCTAGACCGTTGAGCAACGCGTCGCCGAGCAGGTGTTGCTCGGCCGATGATCGAGGTATGCGCCGGGAGCCTGTCCCCATGCGCGGCGTGTACCATGCCTGCGCGGGTCGTGCTACCGTGCCGCGCCATGGCTCCGCTGACTGCCCATCAGCTCCTGTTCAGCGTCGCGGCCGCGGGCTGGGGGCTCGCGCTCGCGCTCTCAGCGGCTCGCCAGGCACCCCGGCGCCGATGGGCGCGGGCTCTGCGGTCCGTCTCGGCCTTCCTCGCGCTCTTCGGCGCGATCGGCGCGTTTCACATTGACCCCGCCGCGATTCGCGGGCCTTTGGGGCAGGCGCAAGTAGCACTCGTCGTCGGTCTGCTCGTCGCGGACGTCGCGCTGACGCTCAGCGCGCTGCGCCGAACGTCGTCGCCCGCCGAGGCCGCGGATGGCTGACCTCGACCGTCGCAACGCGTTGCGTACGCTCGCCGCGGGCGCCGCAACCTTGGCGTGGGGCTTGCCCGCGCGCGGTGCAGAGGCGCCGCCTGTCTTGACCCCCGCGCGGGTCCGGGCGGGCGCCCGCATCACGCTCACGTGCCCAGGCGCGACCGCCTTCGAGCTCTCGCTCGGCGAGCATGGCGTCGCGGTGGTCGACGCATTCGAGGGCATCGTGACCTTTCGCGTCCCCGTGCTCGAGGACGACGACGCGCGCGTGGGCGAGTGGACCTGCCTGCGCTGCACGCCCATGCGGGGTGGCCACGCCGTGGACGCGCCGCGGCTGATCGAGGTCCTGACCGCGCCGGTGAGCTTCGGGACGTGAGCGCGCTCGAGCTCATGCGCCGGCGAATGGTGCGCGCGGTCGTCTGTATGGCGGCGGTCATGCTTTTGGTCGCGCCGTCTCCGACAGCGGCGCGCATGAAGATCGACCGCTACGAGTCCGCGACGCTCCCCACGTTTCGGCTCTGGGTCTCACTGCTGGATGACACACGGCCCTTTCCGTTCGCCGCCGTTCGCGGCTTCACGGTCTACGTCAACGGCGAGAAGCTCGAGGACGCCGTCGAGTTCAAGACCGCGGCCGAGGTCGACGCGCCGATCGCGCTCGGCTTCGTCGCGGACGCGCGTTACGCCGGCGCCTGGGAGAGCACCCTGGGCGCCCTGCCCGCGCTGTTCTCGAAGAAGGCGCACGACGAGTCGCGCGCCTTCGGGATCGCCGCGCACCACGCCTCGGTCACCCGTATCCCCGAGGGCGAGTTCGCCTGGAGCCCCAAGCCCGCCGACCTGCCCTCGAACTTTCGGGACGTCGAGAGCGGTGGCGAGTCGCAGCCCAACCTCTACGCGGCGGTCCGCCGCGCGCTCAAGTCGTACCCCCTCCAGCCGGGCCTCGAGCCGGAACCCGAAGACGGCGACCTGCCGCCCACGCCCAGCGAGGACGCACCGCCCTTTCCGCTCGACCGTATCCTCGTCGTCGTCGGCGATGGTGAGCTCGAGCGCGTCGGCGGCGAGGCCACCCAGAGTGACCGCCTGCGTGAGCTGGTCCACATGGCGCGTCGGCGCGGCGTGCGCGTGATGACCGTGGGCATCTACCGCGACAGCGACGAGTCTCACCTATGGTCGCTCCGCGTGCTGGCACGCAAGACCGGCGGCACTTTCCGGTTCGCCGCGAGCAATGACCTGATCGCCGCGGCGGTCCAAGAGGTCGCCGCGGAGCTCGGCGCGCGCTTCGTCCTCGAGGCGGAGTCAGACGCGATCCGACCCGGAGACCTCGTCTCTTTCAGCGTTACGGCGCAGACGAACCTGGGCGCCAACGAAGAGGCCCGCGACTTCCAAACCTATGTCGACCACCGCATGGGCTTCTTCGCCCGGGCGGCCGACCGCATCAGCAACTGGTGGGAGACGTCGCGGTGGTGGGTTCGGCTGCTCATCGTGGTCCTCGTCGGCCTCGTCATCACGCTGGTCGCGCTGGTCATCATCGTGCGGCGCGTGCGGCGCAAGCGGACGGCCGCGGCCGAAGCGGAGTCTGCCCGCGCCGCTGCGTTGGCCGCCCGCCGACCGTGCCCTGTGTGCGGGCAGCTCATGATGCCCGACTGGCGGTCATGTCTGTTCTGCGCGCAGCCTGCCGCCGCGCCCATGCGCTTTCGACTGACGGGTCGAGCGGGCGCGTGGGCAGGTCAGGCGCTCAAGTTCGACAAGCACCTCGTCACCTTCGGCGCGGGGCAGCGCTGCGACGTCGTCGTGCAAGAACGCCGCGTAGCCGAGGAGCACGCGGGCTTGCGCGACCGGGGCGCCGAGTTCGTCCTCACCGACTTCAACACCGACCTCGGCACTTATGTGAACGGTCAGCGCATTACCCAGTCCACGCTGCACGAGGGCGACGTCATCCGCATCGGGGACACCGAGTTCGTCTTTGGCGTCGAGAGCGGAGGCTGAAGCGATGTCGACCCACCTCGTCTACGGCCGCACCCTCGCCCGCGACATCGGCGTGCGCGTGGTCTCCTATCTGGAGGCCGAGGCCCCAGGCGCGCAGCCCGCCCCGGACGGCTCACTGCCACCCATCCTCAACCCGAACGTGCCGAGCTTCTACTACCCCCCGCGCGGCCGCCCTCACTACAGCGCGCGCAACATGTTCCAGGTCATGTCCGGCCAGGACCCGCGCAAGAGCGCCGTGGACAAGGTCATCTTGCACCACGACGGCATGCCCAACAGCCGCGGCTGCTTCACCGTCCTGAAAGATCGCGCCCTCTCGACGCACCTGATGATCGACTGGGACGGTACGGTGTACCAGCCGCTCGACCTGTCCGACACGGCCTACCACGCGGGCGGCGGCGCGAACGGCAACAGCGTCGGGATCGACCTGTGCAACCCGATCAAGCCCGAGCGGCTCGACAAGCGGGGCGACAGCCTCGCGGCGCGGGGCTACTTCACGGGCACCATCAACGGCGGCACGGCGAGCTCGCTCGGCTACACGGACGCGCAGTACGACGCGCTCGCGGCGGTGCTGCGCGGCCTAAAGGAGATCTTCCCCGCCTTCGACCTGAAGGCGCCCATCGACGTCGCCAACCGCGTCGCGCGGAGCAAGCTCGTCGACTACAACAGCTTTCGCGGCATCTTGGCGCACTGGCATGTGATCGCGAGCAAATGGGATCCGGGCCCCGGCTTCGACTGGGAGCGCCTCTTGCTCGCGGTGCGCGGCTCGCAGCTCTGGTACCCCGTCACGCTGCCCGACACCAAGAACCTGGCCCAGACCCGCAAGGAGGAGGCCTTCAAGGAGGCCCGACCTTACTACCGCAACACCGAGCAAGGGGACGGCGGCTTCTTCCCGGTGGGCGTGAACCAGGCGTGGCACACGGGCGTGCACCTGAACACAGACGCAGGCTCACCCGTGTTCAGCCCCGCCGACGGCAAGGTGCTCGTCGCGCGGAACACCACGACCGAAAACCCGCTCGGCAGCCCCAACTTCACGCTGATTCGACACGAGCTGCCCGTCGGCAAGGACCAGACCAAAGAGGTCTTCTCCCTGCTGATGCATCTGGGCAGCGAGCGCATCAACGGCGAATCCGCGGTGCCGTGGATTCGCCGCCTCGTCGCGCGTGGGCGCCAACCCGGCGAGGCGCTCGTCGAGGACCTCGAGGGCCGGCGCCAGAGCTCACCCGGCCTCACCGGCCTCGCCGAAGGGCGCGTGGCGCTCATCGAGGTCGAGGTCAAGGCGGGCGAGGTCGTCGGCCACGTCGGCACCTTCGCCACGAAGCAGGGTGCGAACAGCAAAGAGTCCGAGAACGCGCGGCTCTCGCCGGTGCTCGACTTCGCGATGTTCTCGGCCACGCCGCTCTTCGCCGTGAACGCCAGCCCGTTCTTGCACGTCGACGAGGACAAAGAGGCCGACATTCTCTGCAACGCCCGCGCGGTCTGGAAGCTCATCGTCCGCAAGGCCGAGGACCTGCGCGGCCTGACCGAGGGCGCCTACCCGCTCGCGCCGTCGGACGTCCGCGAGTTCTTCGACGACGAGGAGCAAGCCGCGAGCATGCGCTGGCTCGCGCCGCGTCACCCGACCGAGTGGAGCGACAAGACGGTCTTCGACGACCTGTTCGGGGGCGGCGTCGACTTCGAGTGGAGCGCGCGCAAGGCGGCGCGCAAGTACATGCAGCGCATCCGACCATTCCTGTGGTGGGAGGCCGAGGTCACGGCGCACGCGAAGCTGCCCCAGGACCGCATGGTGTATTGCTACCACCCCGTCACGCTGCTCGCGTGGATCGCGCTCGGCGAGGCCCGCGCGGCGATGCGCGTCGGGGCTGACGGCCAGGTCAAGGTCCTCGAGGGCAAGGAACTCGAGATCGCGCGTCGCCGGGACCGCGCGCTCGAGGCGCAAGAGGGGCTCTCCCTCGACAACTGCGATCTGGTCGAGGGCGACGTCAGCGACGATGCGACGGACACCGACACCGGCGCGGCCGAGGACCCGGAGAGCGAGGGCTGGATGCGCTGGGAGCAGGGCGAGTGGGACCCCGAGGCCGAGTGAGCCTCGACCTCAGGTGTAGCCCTGCGCTTGGAGCTTGAACAGGCGCGCGTACCGACCATCCGCGGCGATGAGCGCGTCGTGGGAGCCCTGCTCGACGATCTGGCCCCCCTCAAGCACCACGATGTGGTCGGCCATCCGGACAGTCGGAAATCGGTGCGAGATCAGGAGCGCCGTGCGGCCCTCCGTGAGCGCGCGGAAGCGCTCAAAGACCGCGTGCTCCGCCTCGGCGTCCAGCGCAGCTGTCGGCTCATCGAGCACCAGCACGTCCGCTTGCTCACGCATAAACGCGCGGGAGAGCGCGACCTTTTGCCACTGCCCACCCGACAGCTCGACGCCGTCCTTGAACCATCGCCCGAGCTGCGTGTTCAGGCCATCCTTGAGCTTCTCGAGGTCCGCCGTCGCCCCACCCCGCTCCAGCGCACGGGCGATGCGTGCGTCGTCATCGAGCGCGTCGACGCTGCCAAAGCCGACGTTCTCGCGCGCCGGGAGCTGGTAGCGGTTGAAGTCTTGAAACACGACCGCGATGCGCGCCCGCAGGGCTTCGGCTGGCCAGTCCAAGAGCGGCCGGCCATCGAGCAGGACCCGCCCGGAGGTTGGCGTGTAGAGGCCCATCAAGAGCTTGATCAGGGTCGTCTTGCCCGCCCCGTTATGGCCAACGAGCGCGAGGCTGCGGCCCGCAGGGACCATCAGGTCCACGTCTTTGAGCGCCCACGCGTCGCGGCCCGGGTACTTGAAGCTCACGCGCTCGAACCGCACGCCGCGCTCGTCCTCGACTGCGGGCGCCTGAGCATGCTCGGGCGGCTGCGCGCCTGCATCGGGCGAATCGTGCCGCAAGAACTCAAATAGATTCGAGAGATACAGGTTGTGCTCGAACATCCCGCCGAGCGCGGAAAGCACACTCTGAAACGCCTGCTGCCCATGCCGAAACGCGAGCACGTACATCGTCATCGTGCCGAGCGAGATGCGCCCCGCGACGGCCTCGAGCGCCACGAAGGCGTAGACGCCGTAGAACGCGAGCGTCGCGATGACCGACCACAGGGCGCCAAAGCCCGCGCGTCGCACGCTGAGCGCGCGGTCCTCAGCGTAGAAGCCCTCGGCCAAGCCGCGATACCGACCCAAGAGTAATGGGCCGAGCCCGAGCGTCATGACCTCCTTCGCGTGGCCATCGTTCGTGAGCACATGCTCCAAGTAGTAGAGCCGCCGCGTGTCCGGTGACCGCCAGTTGCGGAGCCGGAACGCCGCGGCGGAGTAACGCAGCTCCGCCAGCGCGGCGGGCACGGCCGCGGCGGCGAGGCCGAGCACGGCGATCCCGCTGAAGGCGAGCAGCACGCCGACTGCGCCCAGAACGGAGACCACCCCCTGCGCGAGCTGAAACACACCGACCACCATCGCCACCGGTCGTGAAGACGCCTCGCGCCTCGCCCGCGTGAGGCGGTCGTAGAACTCCGGGTCCTCGAAGTGGCGGAGCTCAAGTGTTTGCGCGCGCTCGAGGATCGCCACGTTGATGTCGACGGCCAAGCGTGCGCCCAGGTTCGCCTGCGTGAGCATGTGCAGCCGCGTGAAGAGGAGCGCGAGGGTGACGACGCCGAGCTCGACGAGCACCCACTCCAAGGTCGCTGTCTGGTCACCGGCGACGACGGCGTCCACCACACGCTTGCCCCCATACGCGACGGCCAGCGGCAGCAGCGCCATCGCGACGGCGCACACTGCCAACGCCAGTGCTGCGACAGGCGAGGCCCGGCGAACGAGCGCGAACGTCTCGGGCACATGAACGAAGGCCTGCCGCGCGCGCTGCAGCACGCTCGGCGGCGGCGCCCCCATGGGCGTGGTTTCGATGTGCATCACGAGCCCTCCTCGGCCCCACCTATGGTAAACACATCGCCGTGAACGGCCCGCTCCCCGAAGGCGCCGCCCGCGCCGGTCGCTACGAGATCAAGCACGCCCTCGGCGGGGGCGGTATGGGCGACGTCTTCGCCGTGTTTGACCCTGTGCGTCGGCGCGACCTCGCGCTCAAGGTCCTCAAGTTCACCTATCCTCGCGCGCTGCACTACTTCAAGCGCGAGTTTCGCGCCATCGCGCGCTTACGCCATCGCAACTTGGTCACCCTGTACGACCTGCACGCCGAGGCCGGCCGCTACTTCTACACGATGGAGCTGATCGACGGCGTCGACCTGTACGTCCACGTCAACGGCTCGAACGTCATCATCGACGACCCCGAAGTCCTGAGCGGCGCAGCGCGACAGGCGAAGGTGAGGCACGCCTTCGTGCAGATCCTGCGCGCGCTCGCGCACCTGCACGACCACGGCTTCGTTCACCGCGACCTCAAGCCGTCGAACGTGATGGTCGACGCGCGGGGCGTCGTCAAGATCCTCGACTTCGGCATTGTGAAGGAGCTGCTCCCCGGCACCGCGGGCCAGAGTTTGTCCCAGATCTTCGGCACCGCGACGTACATGAGCCCGGAGCAGAGCCAGGGCTCGCGCGTAGGGCCCGCGTCGGACATGTACGCGGCGGGCGTGGTGCTCTACGAGCTGCTCGCGGGCGTGCCCCCCTTCGACGGGGACCCTCAGGTTGTCATCGCTCACCATCGTCACCACGCGCCGCCGTCGCTGGTGCAGCGGGTGCCCGCCGTTCAGCCGGCCCTCGCGCTCGTATGCATGGCGCTCCTCGAGAAGGACGCGAACCAGAGGCCGTCCGCCCACGAAGCGCTCGAGATGCTCGGCGAGCGCAGCGAGGCCCCACTCGCCGAAGAGGTGGAGTTCGTCGGGCGCCGCCAAGCCCGTAAGGCCCTGTATGAGGCCCTCGAAGGGGTCCGCGATGGTCGAGGCGCGCTCGTGGTCCTCGAGGGTCAGAGCGGCGCGGGCAAGTCCGCCCTGATCACCGCCTTCGCGAGCCACGCAAAGATCTGGGACGCCGCGCTGATCACCGGCGTCTGTGTACACCGCGACCATGTCGCCGCGCGCGGGCTCGATACCATCGTCGAGCGCATCGCCGAGGCATGGCGCCGACGCGTCGCGGAGATCACCCGCGCCATCGCCGCCCCGGAGCGCGCCGCGCTGATCAGCACGTTCCCGTTTCTGGGGGAGCTGCTCCCCAAGGCCCTGCACGCGAACGCGAGCGAGACGCCCCCGGGCGGCGCAAGGGCGGGCGCGGGCCTATCGACCTTGCTGACCGAGCTGGCCCGCAAGCGCATGCTGATCATCGCGCTTGAGCAGCTTCACCTCGCGGACGACGTCACGCTGGACCTGCTGGAGAGCTTGCAGTCCGGCGGCCGGTTCCCCCCCGTGATGATGTTCCTGACTGTTCGCCCCGAGGCGGTGGTCCCGGGCTCCCGGGTCGCCCGCCTGCTCGAGCTGCTCGACGCTCACCCTCAGGCGCTGCGGCTGCCGGTGCTTCCCCTGCTACCGAACGAGACCCAGCGGCTCGCGGAGTCACTCCTCGAGAACCTCTCGGCTGAGGACGCCGACCGCATCCATCAGGAGAGCGGGGGTGACCCTCTCTTTGTCCACGCGCTCATTCACGCGAAGCGCCGGGCGCCCGACTCGCCGCCGCCGCGCCTCGATGACCTGGTGAGGGACCGCGTCGCACGGCTCGATTTAGGCGCGCGCCACGTGCTCCAGACGATCGCGCTCAGCCGCGTCGCGCTCTCCGGCGACGTCCTGATGGCAGCGACCGGGCTTGAGGCGGACGCGCTGTTTGAAGCGCTCGACGAGCTCGACGCCGAGGAGCTCGTGCGCGCCTACACAGACGCGGACGGCGCGGTCACCGTGTCGCCCGTGCACGCGCGGTGGATGAGCCTGGTGCGTCAGTATCAGCGACCCGAGGACCAGGCGAGCCGGCACGTCGACCTGGCCCGCGCGCTTGAGGCCGCGGCGGGCGACCCAGCGGCCATCGCATTCCATTGGAGCGAGGCGGGCGACCCGGACCGCGCCCCGCTGTACGCGCTCCGCGCGGCGGGCGAGGCCATTGAGGCGGGACACGATGCCCGCGCGGCAGACCTGCTGGGCCTCGTGGTCGACCGCCCCCCCCCCGGCATGACGAAGGCCGCCCTGCTCGACCAGCTCTCGCAGGTGCTCGCGCGCGCTGGCCGGCTCGCAGAGGCGGCCACGGCGCTCGAGCGCGCGCTCAGCGAGCCTGACCCCGAAGCGGCGCTCCGCGGCACGGGACCCACTCGGCTCGCCGTGCTGCTCGTGACGAGCGGGCAGCTCGCGGCGTTCGACCGCGAGCTGCCGAAGCTGGCCCGCGGCCCCGCTCGGGCGGGCGTCGCCGGAGCGCTCGCGCCGCTCGATCCGGAGCGTGCCGAGGCGAGCTTGGGTGACCTGCAGACCCCCGACGCGCTGCTCGTGCGCGCCGAGCTCGCGGTCGAGGGCGCCGACGCGCAGCGAGGCTTGGCGCGCTCAACCAAGGCCCTGCGGGACGCGCTCGGGGGCTCGCATGAGGCCGACCGCGCATCGCTGGTGCGCGCGCTCATGCGCCGCGCCGAGGGCCAGCTCCCCGATGCACGGACGATCCTCGACGAGGCGATTGAGCGCTTGGGCGCGTCCACGCTCGAACCCGCCGCTGCGCGCCTGCGCCTGACCCGCATCGCGGTCGCGCGGGAGCTGGGCGACCTGCCAGGCGCTCGGCAGCGCGCCCGCGCGCTGTACGCCGACCCTCGCTGGAAGGGCCAGCCCGCGGTCTGGGCTCAAGTCTGCCTTGCCATGGCGCGCGCCCATCTCGACGCGGGTGAAGTCATGGCGGCCGAACGTCGCCTCGGCGAGGCCGAGCGCACTTGGCCCACGGACCCGCCCACCTCCGTGACGGTGGAGATCGCGCTCGTCCGTGTGCTGCATCAGCTCTGGACGCTCGACCCGGTCCCAGTCCTGGGGGCCCTGAGGCGCCTCGAGGCGCACGCGCCGTGGGCGAAGCTACTCGCCCGCCGCGAGGCGCGCGGTGAGCTCGCGCTGCTCAACGCGCGCATCGCCGCCGTGCGCGCGGCCAAGGCGCTGCGGGTTGGCGACAAGACCGCGCAGGCCGTGGCGCGGGAGACGCTGCTCGAGGCGCTGAGGCCGCTGCGCGAGGTCATGCCACCGCCCGTGGCGTGGCTGCAGAGCCTGACGGCCCTCGCAGAGCGCCTGAGCGCCCCCTCCCCGAGCTGGACAGAGCGCCTCGAGCGATTCGTCCCGCGGCCGGGCGATCCCGCGGCGCGCAGCCTCGCCGCGGCGCTGCTCTCTCTCTCTCGCGAAAGGCCGGAGCTGGCGGCCGAAGACATGCGGCAAGCCCAATCACTGCTGCGTGATGCGGGCGCTGCGCCGCCCCCCGAGGTCGCGCATCTCGGGGTCATCGTCGCCGACTAAGGCCGCTCAGCCGCACGCGCCCAGTCGACGCGCAGCCCTTCGCCCTGCACGGTCGCGCCCACTGCGCGCAGGCGCCCCCGCGGAAAAACGCGCGGCGTATGGTCCTGCAGCCAGGTAGCTACATACCCCGCTCGCTCCTCGGCGAGCGTCCCGACCGACGGCGCCTCGGGGTCGGGGGGCTCCGCGGCGTCGGGGGTCCCTACGGGCCGCGAGGGCTCGAGGCCGTCCCCGAAAGCCGTGATGGTGAACTCTGCACCAGGCGAGAGCGCGAGGCGGTCTCGCAGCGCGGACAGGGCCACCTCGCCCTGCGGTGTCGGCATGACCGCGCCCGGCTTGAACTCGAGGGGAAAGTCGAAGCCCCCTCGGACGGGCCGCGATGTCGCGCCCTCCCATGGCGCAGGCGCGGGCGGTACGATGGGCACCGCAGCCCTGAGCGCCTCGAGGGCGCGCGCGTCCACCAAGCTCACCAAGCTCAGCGCGCCTGGCCGTTGATGCGCAGGGGCGCTCCGCCACACCGCGAACGCGCGGCCATCTCCGCCGGACCAGCGCTCGAAAGCGTCCAGGTTGTCCACCAACGTCGCCGCGCGCGTGCCCGAGAGCCGCGTCACCCAGGCGTCGATCGCCACATCCGGGAAGAGCTGCGCGAGCCAGAGCGCTCGTTCGCCGAGGGGCATCGCGGCCTTCCGATCCAGCGTCAACGCGAAGTCGAGGAGCGCCGTCACGTCGGCGGGCCGCGCCTCGATCGCTGGCCGCACGCCCACGAGCCAAGCCGCCGAGAGGCCTCGATAGGCGGCCGTCGTGGTCAGGACCACCAGCTCGGGGTTGTGGGCGACCGCGCGACGCACCTCGTCGAGCGGCCCCGCGAACGCCTCGACGCAGACGCCCCGCGCCGAGCCGCCGTTCGCGGTCGGGCGGTCCACGCAGCGCCCTTCATCGACGGCCACGCGCGCCGCCACGTCGTCTGGTGCGTCGACCCGGTGGATGGCGTCCGCCGACCACGCCGCGCCCTCGTCGGCCACGTCGACGCCGTGGTCAAGTGCCCAGCGTCTCGCGGCCCGCCAGCCGGGACCTTCCGCGCGGGCCGAGACCCCCGCCCCCCGTGCCAGCGTGGGCTGTGCTGCCCACGCGACCGGGCCAACCAGCGCCTCGTCGCCCGCAGACTCGGCCAGCAAGCCGAAGACCACGACCTGAGGCCGCGCGGCGGGGTCCCGCACGATCGCGCCAACCTCAAGGTTCGCCTGGGTCAGCAGCGTCGCGGCGCGCTCCGCGGGGACAACGCCGAGCGCCGCACCGTCCGCCGCGCCGCGCGCCCCGCGCACCAGCGCCGCCACCCACGCCGCGTCCGTCGGCGCCGCCTCGACCCGCAGGCCGACACCGCGCTGGCACGCCGCGCTCCCTGCTTGAGCGTTCGGGCCGCCGCCGAAGCGGAGCACAGCGTCGACGCCCGCGCCTGGGAGCGCGACGACCCCGAGCGGCTGGGCCTGTGGGCAGCCGAGCGGCGCCGCCGGCGGGACCGCGGCCGTTGGCGGCGCGCTTGCGGGACCAGCCCCGAGAGTTTCCGGCGACGCACCGCCGGCCGCCTTGCTGGGCTCGTGCGGTGTACGCGTGGCCGACCACCAGACCGCGCCGCCCACAAGCGCCAGCGCCGCCGCCCCCCCCAGCCATGATGAGCGCGCAGTTTTCACAGTCCATGAGTGTAACCGAGACCGAGAGCGTGCATCCTAAAAGGCGGCAACGCCCACCAAAGCACAGCGGAGCGCCTATGCAGCCCAGAGCCCCGATCACCGCAATGACCGTCGCGTTGTCGTTCGCCCTCGCGACGCCCGCAAACGCACAGTTCGCCCCCGCGACCTGCCTCGCCGGGAGCGATCAGGGTAATGGCCTCGAGCTCGCGCTCGACCGCACTGGGCAAGCGCACTTGGCGCACATCGACCGCGTCACGGGCACGCTCTATTATTCGCGGTGGGACGTCGGCGCGCAGCCCGTCCGAGAGAACGTCGCACTCAACGTGTCGCAGTTCGCGCTCCTCGAGGTCGACGACACCGGGCTCACGCTCGACGCCAGCGGCAATCCGCGGGTCTGCTACTTCGACGCGACGCTCGGCGCGTTCCGCGTTGGCCTCCGCAGCGCGAACGGCTGGGCGCTCGAGACAGTCCTCGTCGGCGCGAGTGCGGGCGACCAGTGCGACATCAGCGTTGCCCCAGACGGCGGGCTCCACACGGTCTTTCACCACGACAGCAAGCTCAAGCACGCCGTCCGCACGGGTGCCAATGCTTGGACAGTCACCATCGCAGACCAGATCGCGGGCCGGAACCTCGGCGTCGATCCGTCCATGCGCTTCGCCGAGGACGGCACCCTCGTCGTGGCTGCAGGTGACTTCACCAACGGTGAGCTGCGGGTCAGCACGCGAACGCCAAACGGCGCGTGGTCGACCGTCGCGTCGGCCATCGCGGGGCAGCGGATTGGCGCCTCGCCGCGCCTCGCGCTCGACGGCGCGAACGTCTTTGTCGCGCACGGCGTGCTCACCGCCGGCAACCAGGTCAGCGACGGTGGGCTGGTGACGACAACGGGCGCGCGCGGCGGCCCCCTCACCAGCACGCGTCAAGCCATCGACTTCATCGGCGGCTCCACGGGCGCAGCAGGCGCGTCGGGCAGCTACAGCGTCGTCACGCGGGAGCTCCAACGCAGCGCGCTGTTCGGAAACCAAGACGGTCTCAAGCTCTTCGAGGGGCTGCCGGGCAACAGCGCGAGCACGACGCTGGAGTCATGGCCCGCGGCGAGCGCCCGGCATTTGTTCAAAAACGTCACAGTCTCGCGCGGCCCCGGCGGCCGCCCCGTCACGGCGTACCTCGTCGACGTCTCGCCCAGCGGCGCGAACGCGGGCGGCGCCTATGTGTGCGTCATTCGCCCTGTCGACACGGACAACGATCGCTTGCCCGACACATATGAGGCCACGCTCGGGACGCGCAGCGACCTCGCAGACACCGACAGCGACGGCCGCTCGGACGGCCTCGAGGTCCTCGTAGACGGCACGGACCCGCTCGCGGCGCCCGGGTGCGTCGACACGGACCGAGACACGGTCTGCAACGATGTCGATAACTGCGACGCTGTCCCGAACCTGAACCAAGCCGACGCCGACCGCGATGGCGCCGGCGACGCCTGTGACAACTGCGCGGCGGTGTTCAACGACACGCAGGTCGACGCGGACAACGACGGGCGCGGTAACGCCTGCGACAACTGCATCGACGCCCAGAACGCGACGCAGACGGACGCCGACGCCGATGGTCGCGGAGACGCCTGCGACAATTGCCCGAGCCTCTCGAACTCGACTCAGCTCGATGGAGACGCCGATGGCCGCGGGGATGTGTGCGACAACTGCTTGAGCGTGGCGAACGCCGACCAAGCCGACCCCGACGCCGACGGCAAGGGCAGCGCGTGCGACAACTGCCCGACAGCGTCCAATGCGGGCCAGCTCGACTCCGACGCGGACGGCCGCGGGAACGCCTGTGATAACTGCTCGACGACGCCCAACGCCGACCAAGCGAACACAGACGGCGACCAGTACGGCAACGTGTGTGACCTGTGCCCCACCAAGTCCTCGAACAGCAACTCCGACACAGACGGCGACCGCCTCGCGTACGCCTGCGACAACTGCCCGACCGTGTCGAACGCGAACCAGACTGACACCGACCGCGACACGCTCGGCGACGCCTGCGACAACTGCCCGAGCGTGTCGAACAAGAGCCAGACCGACACCGACAAGGACACGCGGGGCGACGTGTGTGACAACTGCGTCAGTGTGTCGAACCTCGACCAAGCGAACACGGACGGCGATAACTTTGGCAACGTCTGCGATAACTGCCGCACCGTCGCGAACAACGACCAGACGAACCGCGACTTGGACACGTTCGGGGACGCCTGTGACAACTGCGACCTCATGTCGAACGCGAACCAGACAGACACAGACGCGGACGGTGTCGGCGACTCCTGCGACAACTGCCTGAATCGTTCGAACGCGGACCAGCTCAACAGCGACGCCGACACCCTGGGGAACGTGTGCGACAACTGCGACTTCGTGTCGAATCAGGGGCAGCTCGACTCAGACGGTGACGGCATCGGCAACGCCTGCGAGCCGAACGGCCCGTGACCATGCTGCCTTCGATGCACCCCCGCGATGCCGACCCGAGCCTCGTGACATATACGCACGTGGTCTACGCGCTACACGCCGCGTCCCTCATCGTCGGCGTCGTCGGCAGTGCGACGATCATCGGCAGCTTTCTGCTCGGCGTGCCCTCCATCCTCGCGGTCGTGATGAACTACGTGCGCAAGGCAGACGCCGCCGGGACCTGGCTCGAGTCACACTTTCGTTGGCAAATCCGCACGTTCTGGTACGCAGTCGCCGCCGTCTGCGTCGCCGGCGCGGTGTGCCTGCCGTTCGTCATCCTCTTCGGCCTCGGCGTGCTGATGTTCGCCGGCTGCGCGGCGGTCATCGGCTTGTGGGTGCTCTATCGCATCGTGCGCGGCTGGCTCGCGCTCGGGAACAGCCAGAGCCTCCCGCAGCCCTGAGCTCAGCGCGAGAAGTCCCAGTCGATGCCGAACTTGGTGCCGGCGCGCAGCACATGCTCAGCGCGGCGCGTGTCGTCGACCGGGAGCCACTCGTAGCCTACCCAAATGCCCGCGTAGGGCATGAACGACGCAAGGCGAATCTCGCTGAGCCCAGCGGCCAAGACGCCCCGGACACCATTGCGTGATTCGCTGAAGTCGAACTCGTCCGCGCGTCGCGTCCAGGCGACCTCGGTGTCGAAGAAGAACGTCGAGCGTTGATAGCGCGCCATGACAGGCGCGGCGACAGCAAGGCCGAGCTGTACGCTCCGCTTGCCATCCTTGTCCGAGGGGAGCGTGCTCGCGCCGCCAGTCTCTAGGCCTGCGGCGAGCGTCCAGCGCCGCGAGACGCCGTACGCGGGCATCAACCGCACCCCGCCCCCGCCGCCGAACTCGAGCGGGTGTCGCGTGAGAAAAACCTGGCCGCCCCCCAAAGTCTCGAGCAACAGGACGAAGCGCTCGGCGTCTCCCTGCACACCCGCAAAGTCATCACGGGCGGGGAGCCAGAACGGACAGTCCTGCGCCGCGCTCTGCTCCGCGTGCTCAAGCTGCATGCGGACCCGGTCGACGCGCAACACCTCGTCGAGGTCGGCGAGCGTGCGGCCCGCGGCGAACTGCGCCCGAGGGGCGCCGCCGAGTTCGGTCACGCGCGCCTCGAGCCAGCCCTTGAGAACGGCGCGCGCAGGCTCCGGTGTCTGGCACACTGAGCGCAGCGCTTGGTTCGCGCCCTCTTGGAGCTCAATGCGGTCGATGAACCACGTCCGACGCATCTGCGCATCCACGAGCTTGCGCAGGTCCTCGTAGAGGGCGACTGACGCCCCGTCGAGCGCCAGAGCGGCGAGCAGCGCGGTGAACACGTGCTAGGGGCCGACCGCGTTGACGGGCCAGAGCGCCTCGTGCAGCGTCTCATCTTCGTACTCGGCCACGACCCACACGGCGTAGGGCCGCTCATCGGTGGGCAAGACCCCGGGCTCAATCTCGATGGTCCGCTTGCGCTCCCCGGTGACGAGCGCCCGCGTCTCCGTCGGCTCCGCCTTGCGCATCGTCTGTTCCAGCGTCGCGTATACCACGCGGTTGGCGTCCATCAGGCGCACGCGCCACGGGATCTCACTCACGCCGCCGTCGTCGACGAGCGCGAGCCCATACTCGAACGTGAAGTCGAGCTGCGCGCCGCCGTCATCCGAGCGGGTCAGGGTCAGCGCCTTCATGTCAGCGCGCATCTGCCGCAGCCCGTCGCGCAGCTCGTCCTTGACCACGCACCCGTGAAGCGCGGACACCGCGAGCGCGCCAAAGGCCATGAGAGTGCGGTTCATGCGCGTCAGGATAGCCCCGAAAGTGCGTTGTCGTGTAGGTTTCGGCCTCAACTTTCGGATTTTGGAGGCACTCGATGTTCGGTCAGTCTGAGAAGCTCTTTACCCCGCCTGCCATCAACGTGCCCGGCGAGGGCGAGCTCCACGTCAAGCTCGAGACCTCGATGGGGACCATCGTCGGCCGCCTGTTCGAGTCGCAGGCGCCGATCACGGTCGCGAACTTCGTCGGGCTCATCACGGGCGCCATCACCGGCAAGCCCTTCTACGATGGCATCATCTTTCACCGCGTCATCCCCGACTTTATGGTGCAGGTCGGCTGCCCGGACGGCCGCGGCACCGGCGGCCCTGGCTACGTGATCAAGGACGAGTTCGCGCCCGGCCTGCGCCACAACAAGCCGGGCCTGTTCAGCATGGCGAACCGCGGCCCGAATACGGGCGGCAGCCAGATCTTCATCACCGAGGTCCCCACGCCTTGGCTCGATGGCAAGCACGCCATCTTCGGCGAGATCATCGAGGGCCTCGACGTGGTCAAGGCGATGGCGCGCGTGCCGAAGATGGCCGGTGACCGGCCCGCCAAGGACATCGTTATCCTCAAGGCCACGGCGTACCGCGCGTGAGCATGGTCGGCGCGGCGCTCTCCCTGATGACGGTGACCGCGCTGGCCTCGCCGCTGAATTTGGCCCGCATGGACGGGCTCCGGGGCGACCCCGTCCATGACGGGGCGTTCTCGCTCTACTGGAACCCCGCCGCCATCGCGCGACCGGGGCCAACCTTCGGCCTGCATCTGCAAGGCCTCCACCGCGAGGCGACCTTCAACCGCATCGCGGCGTGGAACAATGTGTCGCCCGATGAGGCGGCCGTGAACGCGGGCCGCGCGCACGTGCGCGGCCTCGGCGTGGTCCCCGCGCTGGCGTTCGGCTACGGGTGGACGTTCGGTGAATTCGACGCCGGCGTGGCCGCGGGCTGGTACCTGCCGCTCGCGGGCGTGGCGAACTGGGACAAGGCCCCCGGCGCGCCCGCGGACGCCCCCGGCGCCTACGACGGCCCACAGCGGTGGGCGACGATTCAGAGTCGCCTGATGGTGCAGAGCGCATCACTCGCGCTCGGCGGGCGCCACCGCCCGACTGGCCTCTCGATTGGCCTCGCGCCGGTCCTGCACCTAGGCAGCCTCTCGACCGTGCGCGCCCGCAATGTCGACCGCACGGACGACCTCGTCGACATCGAGGGCAACCCGAAAGAGGGGCGTCTGCTCTTTGAGTCGAGCGACGTCGCGTTCGGATACATCGCGGGCCTGCGTTGGGACATCCCGCCAGCGCTGCTGTCGACGCCCCTCTCACTCGGCGTGACGTGGCAGGTCGTCCCCGACCTGATGCTCGATGGCACCGCGCGCATCGCCTACGGCACCGCAGAGCCGTTCACGCTGAGCGCGCGGCTCCCCTTCCCACTGGCCGATACGCTGCGCGCGGGCGCGGCCCTCGGCCTCTCACAGCGCGTCACGCTGCGCCCGAGCTTCGAATGGGCGCGCTGGTCCGTTCTGGGTCGTCAGGTCGCCGTCGCGAACGCAGACGACACCCCGCTGCTCGAGATCGAGCGCGACTTTTCGGACGCCTTCGGCGCGCGCCTCCGTGGCGAGGTCCGCGTCACGGAGTCCCTCACGCTGCTCGGCGGTGGCGGCTGGGACTTCGGCCCGACGCCGTCGCGCACGCACGAGCCCGGCCTGGCCGAAGGCGACGCCTGGGAGGCGGCCGCGGGCGCGCGCGTCGCCTTGAACGAGCGTGTGGCGCTGTCAACGAGCCTGATTTGGCACCAGTTCCTGGACCGGACCGTGCGCGACAGCGTGCAGCAGCCGACCATGAATGGCGTCTACACCGACCACAGGCGCTATCTCACGCTCGACCTCGAGGTGCACTGAGATGACGCGCTCCGCCCTGCCACTGCTGCTTGCCCTGACGACCGCGCTCGCCTGCGGCCGCACCCCACGCGACGACTACGACGACTACCTGAGCCGGGCCGACCGCCGTGCGCTCGACACGGGGCCCGAAGCCGACGGTGCATCTCCCCCCGCGTGGCGCAACGTCACGGGGAGCTGGCTCCTGCAGGCCAAGCTGGCGCTCGGCAACAGCATCTGGCTCCGCGTCCGCATGTGCGCGGAGCGCGCAGCGCCCACGCAGGCCGACTGGGACCGCTGCGACCCGGCGCCCGGCCCCGGGCCGCTCATGGTGCGCATGTGGCTCGACCGGCAGTCCATGTCGACGGACGCGCCGATTGTCGAGACGCGCACCGAGGTCGACGCTCAAGGTCACTTCTTGCTCGTGGCCGACCCGCTCCGTTTACCCAAAGAGATCATCGGGTTCGAGCTCATCGCGCGCGTCGAGATGCAGGCGACGACCGCGCCCGGCGGCGCGTGGTGCGGGGACGCCACGGGCGAGGTCACGAGCCCACCCGGTATCCCGCTCGACGGCAGCACCTTCGCCGCGCTGCGCGACCCCGACCAGACGCTGACGCGCGACGACACTGCGTGGGACTGTCGCGGCTTGGGTGTCGACTCGCCCGACGCGACCCCTGCCGCGGACGCCGCGCCGCCCAGCGATGCCGGGCCCACCACGGACGCCGGTCCGACCCGCCCCGAGAGCCCCAACTTGGGCAATGTGACCAGCGCGCGCGCCGACCTGACCGGCCACTATGTGCTCACGGCCAACCTGCCCATCGGCCTGCCGCTCCAGCTCTGGCTCTCGCTGGTGTCCGCCTATGGCGAAGCGCCCGACGCGCCCGGCACGCTCAATGGCGCCGTGCACGCGATCACCGCCGCCCCGGGAGACGCCGCGCTCGTCACGTTCACGACCACGCTCAGCCCCGACGGCCGCTTTGAGGTCTGGCTCCCGGGCGCCACGCTGCAGAGCACGCTCGGCCCCGTCGAGGCGGACATCCTGCTCGCGGGCGCCACACTCGACGCCGACCGCTTCTGCGGGCAGGCCGCGGGCCAAGTGACACGCCCCCTGCCCCTGATGCTCGGCGGCACGCAGTTCGGTGCGCAACGCTTCGTCCCCGGTCAGCCTGCGCCGCCCCCCGCCGAGGCGCTCGCGGCCTGCCCCGCGCCCTGATCGGGCGAGGCGGCGCGTGTTCTACTTGGTCTGCGCGCTCATCGGTGCGATCTCGCCCGCGTTTCCCGTCGTGAGCGTTGAGGCCTTCGCGGTCTTTGTGGGTCTCTTCGCGCCCGAGCGCCCGTGGTGGGCGGTCGGGCTCGCGTGCGCGCTTGGGCAGCTCGCCTGCTTCACGCTGCTCTACCTCGTCGGTCACCGCTGGGTGGCGCGGATGCCGTGGATTCAGCGACGCCTCGCCCGCTTTGACCCGGGCAAGTACCAGCCCCACGCGCGCTTGTTCTACGCCACGGCCGCCGCCGTCGGCGTGCCCCCGCTCAACCTGCTGAGCATCGCCGCGCCGCTCATGCATGTCTCGCTCGCGTACTTCATGTGCGTCGCGTTCCTCGGCCGCCTGACGCGCCTATGCTTGCTCGTGGCCTTCGCGGAGCAAGTCCGCGGGTGGGTCCCCGTCGAGGACCTGCCCGCGTGGGTGCAGGCCTGGCTGGCCTGAGCGCGCCCCAGCCGAACGCGCGCTCAGGGCAACGCGTGGAAAAGCGGCAGCCCCGCGGGCGCGGGAAAGAGCGCAACGGGCAGGTCAGCGCCGATCGCGTCCGTCGTGAGCACCCGCGCCGGCGTCACGCTCTCGCCCGCCGCCACGCTCGTCGCGAGCTGCTCCGGGCTGAGCCACCCGAGCGTGCCGGAGCCCAAGCCGAGCCACAGACCGCCGCCTTCGTCGAACGCGGGCGAGTTGAGCAGCGCCGACACGCCGATCGGGATCGACACATTGGCCTGCAGCGCCTGCTCGCCCGCCCCGCCGAGCGCTCCCTCTACGGCTCACTCTCATCGTCGCTCCTTGATCGACCCTCAGCCGCGCGCCGACGCGCACTGCACGCAGCGACACCCGTGCGGCCGAATGAATTGCTCGAAGTACTCCACCCCGTAGTCATACGTGAGCTCCTCGCCCACCTCGATCGCGCGGAGCGCGCGCACGAAGATGCGCCCGCGGTGAATCTCCGTCTCGCAGTTGGGCGCGCACGCGTGGTTGATGTACCCCGCGCGGTTCATCCGCGGCTTGCCGTCGATCGTCTTGCGACTGTTCACCGCGAACAGATACCGACTGCGACTCTGGAGCGCCTCGGCCGCCGTGAGCGTGACGCCGACGTACTCGATCACACACGCGCCTTCGGGGATGGGGCCCTGCGCGAAGAGGCCCCGCCCTGCGCTCGACCGTTTGACCGCGAGCGCCCAGTCACCCGGAACGTACTTCGAAGTCCTCGCCATGGCGCCCTTCATAGCACGCACCCGCGGCGCGCGATCTTGAGATTGTCACCGCGAGCGCGGGCCCCCAATATGCGCGCGCACTCGAACACTCCGGAGCCCCGCATGAAGACCTCTGCCTTGCGCGCGCTGGCCCTCGCCGCGCTCTCGACCTGTTCCCCTGCGGCGCTCGCCGCGGATGCCCCTCCCGCCGCCGCGGCGCAGACTGACCTGACCGCGGCCCCGCGCATGGGGACATGGGGCTTCGACCTCTCGGGTCGTGACCCCGCTGTGACCGCCGGCGCCGACTTCTACAAGCACTGCAACGGCGTTTGGGATGCGCGCACGCCCATCCCCGCCGACCGCGCCCGCTACGGCGTGTTCGAGGCGCTCAATGAGCTTTCGCGCACGCGCAGCCGCGCCATCATCGAGAAGGCCGCGCAGGACGCGAACGCCACGCCGGACGCCCGTCAGGTCGGCGCGATGTTCAAGGCGTTCATGGACGAGAAGCAGGTCGAGAAGCTCGGCAAGAAGCCGCTGGCCGATGACCTCGCCGCGGTCAAGGCGGCCCGCACCAAGGACGACCTGGCCGCGCTCATGGGCGCGACACAGACCGGCTTTGGCGGCGCGTTCTTCGAGATGTATGTCGGCCAGCACGCCAAGCAGCCCGAGAAGTACGTGACCTACCTCGGTCAGGGCGGCCTGAACCTGCCGAACCGCGACTACTACCTGACCGCGCAGTTCGCGGAGAAGAAGACCGCGTACACGCGCTACGTGGCCGACCTGCTCGGCGCCGCGGGCTGGCCGCAGGCCGCGAAGGCCGCCGAGGCGATCGTCGCGCTTGAGACCGACATCGCGCTGGTGAGCTGGACCCGTGTCGAGCAGCGCGACGCGGTCAAGACGTGGAACCCGATGACCCCCGCCGAGCTCGCCGCGCTCGCGCCCGGCTTCCCGTGGACGCCGTTCCTCAAGGGCGCGCGCCTCGACCGCGTCGAGACGCTCGTCGTCGGTGAGCCGACGGCTTTCACGCGCATCGGCGAGATCTTTGCGCTCACGCCCGTCGACACCCTGCGCGCGTGGGTCGCGTTCACCGTCGTCGACCAGGCGGCGCCGTTCCTCTCCAAGCGCTTCGTCGACGCCCACTTCGCCTTTCGCGGCAAGGCGCTCTCCGGCCAGCCCGAGATTCAGCCCCGCTGGAAGCGCGGCGTCGAGGCCGTTGGCCGCACGGTCGGCGAGGTCGTCGGCCGCCTGTATGTCGAGGCCTACTTCCCGCCTGCGTCCAAGACGATGATGGAGAAGCTCGTCGGCGATCTGAAGCGCTCGATGATGGCCCGCATCGACCGGCTGGATTGGATGAGCCCCGCGACGAAGAAGCGCGCGCAGGAGAAGCTCTCCAAGTTCAACGTGAAGATCGGCTACCCGAGCAAGTGGCGGGACTATGGCGCGCTCCAGCTCGAAGCGACCGACCTGTACGGCAACGTCAAGCGCCACGCGGCGTTCGACTGGGACTTTGACCTCAAGCGCCTCGACCGCCCTGTCGACCGCGCCGAGTGGGCGATGACGCCGCAGACCGTCAACGCCTACTACGACCCCACGATGAACGAGATCGTCTTTCCCGCCGCGATCTTGCAGCCGCCGTTCTTCGACCCGCAGGCCGACCCCGCGATCAACTACGGCGCCATCGGCGGCGTGATCGGGCACGAGATCACGCACGGCTTCGACGACCAGGGTCGCCAGTTCGACGCGGACGGCAAGCTGCAGGACTGGTGGGCGCCCGAGGACGCCGAGCGCTTCGTCGCGCGCGCCAAGGGCCTGATCGACCAGTACTCCGCGTTCGAGGTCCTGCCCGGCGCCAAGGTCAACGGCGCGCTCACGCTCGGCGAGAACATCGCCGACCTCGGCGGCCTGCTCCTCGCGCTCGACGCCTATGCGCTCTCGCTCGGCGGCAAGCCCGCGCCCACCATCGACGGCCTGACCGGCGAGCAGCGCGTGCTCTCGGGCTGGGCGCAGGTCTGGCGCGCCAAGTACCGCGACGACGCCCTGCGCCAGCAGGTCGCTTCGGGCCCCCACTCGCCCCCGATGCTGCGCGTGAACGCCGTCGTGCGGAACATCGACCCATGGTACTCGGCCTTCGGCGTCAAGCCCGGTGACGCGCTGTATGTCGCCCCCGAGAAGCGCGTCCGCATCTGGTGAGGGATGCACCACCGGCGGCACGGCCACCCGCGCCGCCGCTCACGCCCGCGGCGCTCGAGCGCTCGGCGCTCTGGCACCTGGGCCGACGCGCGCTCACGACCGCGGAGCTCCGAACAGCGCTCCTCAAGAAGGCCAAGCGACACGCGCCCACGCCCGAGTCCACGGCATGGATCGAGGCCCTGCTCGCCCGCTTCGCGTCGAGCCGCTTGCT